>Ga0134128_10000012_pt1 | contig 258041 bp, 227 predicted proteins | sample KB31754_FD_96462 | JGI IMG/M metagenome (GOLD analysis project Ga0134128, IMG submission 96462) | Terrestrial soil microbial communities with excess Nitrogen fertilizer from Kellogg Biological Station, Michigan, USA - KB3-175-4 | ecosystem: Environmental > Terrestrial > Soil > Unclassified ...
ATACCAGCCGGCAATGCGTTCGACCATCCCCCGTTCGAGCCGCGCCCCATCGTAATGAAACTCTAGCCCCACTCGCGGCCCCCGCCGCACCACCACCAGACGCAGTTTGAAGCGCTCGGCGATGATTTCCAGGCGGTCGAGCTGGAACTGCGCTTCGCCTGCTTGTTCTGTTTCCCCAAGGTCATAATAAGAGAAACTGGCTCCGTCGTGATCCACTGTGTCCAGCGGCAGAAATTCCTGGATCCCGATTGCCTCTTGCAACGACTCGGAGGTTCGCCGACAAACGTCCGCGAAACTGAAATGCGATTCCACGGGGATGCTCACCGGAAGCATGCGAGCAAAGGAGCCCACGGCGTTCTCCAGTTCCTCGAATTCTCGTCCTGGAGCCTCGACATGCAGTACCACGCTATTTTGCTGAGAAACGCGGGCCACAACTGCGGCCCATGCCGAGAGAAGTAGATTCGGTGCGGAGGCGCGGAGAACCTTTCCCGCGCTGTTCGCGTCCAACTCGACGCAAACTTGATCCGGCGTAAAAACCGCACCGGCTTGCTTTTCCCCAGGAAGAAGGATCGGGGAAATTGCAGCCCCTATCTTCTCCCAAAACGCTCGCGCCTTGCGTGCGTCATCCTCTTCCGACTCGAGCAGATCGAGCTGCCATTGCGCAAACTGGACATATCGGAAGGGGTCTGGTAAATCCGATTGGCCCGAGTACAGGGCGCACAACTCGCGGAAGATGGCGGGTAGAGAGTGAGCGTCGGCACAAAGGCTACTAAAGCTTAGAACCAGCGAATATGTTAACGGCTCTTCTCGAACTAAGAACGCGCGTACGACGGTTGAGTGCTCGGCATCTGCAGCAACTTGCTTCTCTCTCGCGAGAAGCAAGTCGATCTCGATTCCACGCTCTGCCTTGCTTCTGTCCGCAAGGTCGATCTCTTCCCAAGTCGGTTCTTGCGATTCAAGAACCACCTGGAATGGAAACTTCATCCCAGGTTGGCGGCGAAACACGGTACGCAGACTCTCGTGTCGCGAGACAATTTGGCACAGTGAGGCCCGCATCCGGTCGACATCGACTTTGCCGTGAATTGAGATTCGGCAAAGAGCTCTCGAGTCGGCATGGAGAACCTCACTCGTGAGTTTCCAGCCAAGCTTCTGTTGCGGTGAGAGCCAAAATCCTGTGGCTTGTTCGGACATCCCCGAAAGCTCCTTCGACGCTGCAAAGTCTAAGCGTACATCATGCGTTTTGGCCCGGGGGGGATCGGACCGGTTGTGGATTACTGCAAAGACACGCGGTCGAGATCGGCTCCGTGAACCAGGTCCCCAAGGGCCACTACGATCTTACGGGGTCCGACAAACGGGTCGCGTGCGTGTGCCGTGATCATATTGTCGAGGGTGACCATGTCGCCCTCGCGCCATTGGAATCGTACGGCATTCTTCTCATATAGCTCTCCGACGTGGTCCATGACGGAATCTTCGATGGGCGAACCGTCGCCATAATAAACGTGCCGCGGCAAATCCTCGCTTTTGAAGATCGAGAGCAACGACTGACGGGTTTCCGGATCGAGGCAGTGGACGTGGTGGAGCTGAACTTGATTGAAGAATGACATCTCTCCGGTGACCGGATGACGCAGAACGCCGCGGCATTTCTGTTTCACTCGGAGGCTGTCTTTTCCATACCACTCGGCAATGAATCCCTGCTTGTGGCAGGCGTCTTCCGCCACCGCTCGCTCTTCGGTCTGGAAAAAACGCTGCCAACTGACGTCCAGCCCGTCGGAGAAATTGCGGACGTACATCAATCCCAGCTTCTCGAATCTGTCCCGCACTGCGGGATCCAGCTGTTGGTAGACCTTGCGACAGTCCACCACCGGAGAGCAGCCGCCCTCCTTGGCCGCGATGACGCAGAAGAAACTGATGCGCGTCGGCCAGGCGTTCATGTGTGAGCTCTCATTGTGATAAAGGATGGCTTTATCCGCGGGATAGGGCGTGGAGGTGTAGATCTTTCCGGCGACGCCTTCGCGGGGCAAGTCCCCATACTCGGAATAGATCTCTTTGTAGATGGCGGCAGCGACCCGCTCGAAATCTTCAGGCGTCGAAAGTCCGAAGCCCCGGAATAGCACGCCGCCGTGCTTGTGCAGCTTCGAGTTGACGTAATCCCGATGGTTACTCGCCCATTCGGCTAGATCCACCTGATCCGCGGCAGGTTCCATGACTAAGGGCAAAAGTTCACTCTCGCTGAGCTGGGCCTCGCGCACTGGATTGAACTGCGAAAGGTCCACGGCCTTACGCCGGATCGCGCCCAGTGATTTCTTGACAGTCGCTGTGTTTTCCACGATTTCTATCTCCCCCGAGGTTTGCCGTACCTCACCGGACACACCTGCCCGGTGGATGATTATGCCATTTAATTCTGCATTTCTGGTGCCAGCCAGCGTTAATCCAGGCACTGTTGGTGATTACCGCTAAGACCAGAAAGCCTTGCTGATACAACGACTTACGGTGCAATTGGCGAGCCATGCCGAGTATAGGCAATCTAAAAGGTGAAAACAATTGCACACTTGCTTGTGTTTGGGTGTTTCTATGGACACAGAATGTCACCGGGTATAGGGCGAATACACCCTGATTCGCCGAGGTGATCCAGCCTATTGCTTTTGCGATTCAGAACCTCCGAATTGGATAGATTTTGGTTGAGCGGTCCCCAGCTTTTTCCGCTGGGCGTGTTTGCGTTCCTGCTTCTCCGTTTCGAGTCGCTGCTTCTCTTGGGCACTGTGGATCTGCAATTCGCTGATACGCCTCTCGGGATGGGAAAGGGCGTTGCGCAAGATGGTCTCAAACCCTGTCGCCATGCGAATGATGGTGCCGCGGTCAAACAGTTCGGTGCTATACACCCAGTCCTGAAATGCCCCAGCCGGGCTTTCCCGGATGAACACGGCGACATCGAATTTTGAACGGGTGATGGGCACCGGCAAGCCACGCATCTGAACCTCGGCTAGTTCACGCCGTTGCGGTGGCGTGTTCTGCATGACGAAAAGTGCCTGCACGATCGGATTGTGGCTCAGGCTGCGTTCGGGGCGAAGGTCTTCGACCAGTTTATCGAAGGGGATCTCCTGATGTGCATAGGCTCCTAGAGCGGCTTCACGGACCCGCGAGACCAGTTCGCGGAATGTTGGATCCCCCGATATGTCAGTGTGCAAAGGCAGAAGATTTATAAAAAAGCCGATCATTCGTTCCGTTTCTGGCGTCGTGCGGTTCGCGATGTCGGTTCCGAGGACGATGTGCTGCTCTCCGGAATAGCGCGACAGCAACGCATTATAGGCGGCAAACAGCACCATGAATAAAGTTGCGCCTTCCTTCTGGCTGAACTCCTTCGCGGCGGAAGCGACTTCGGCTGCTAACGGTATCGCCTCATGGGCTCCCAGGAATGTGCGAACATCCGGTCTTGGGCGGTCAGCCGGAAGCTCTAGCAACCGCGGCGCGCCCTTCAGGTGCTCGCGCCAATAGTCCAGCTGTTGTTCAAGCAATCCTCCCTGCAGATAGGCTCTCTGCCACGCGGCGTAGTCTGCGTACTGGAGTGCAAGTTCGGGCAACGGCGACGGACGACCCTGAGTGAATGCTTCGTACAGCGCTTCAAGCTCCTGGAAAAATATGGAAGCCGACCAGGCGTCGCTCACAATATGGTGCATGGTCAGCAGCAAGATGTGTTCATCGGCTCCCAGCTTTAGAATTCTTGCGCGCACCAGGGGCCCGGTGGACAGGTTGAACGGGGTTTGTTCCTCTCGGATCGCAAACTCTCTTGCGCTCGATTCTCTTTCCGGCTCCGCGAATTCTGTCAGGTTAATGATCGGAACATCCAACTGAGAGGATGCGGAAATCACCTGCACAGGTTCGCCATTGTTGCCGGTGGCAAACGTGGTGCGCAAGGACTCGTGCCTCCGCACAATCTCATTGAGGGCCCGCGTCAACGACGGAATATCGAGCAAGCCTTTGAGCTGAAACGCGCGTGGAATGTTGTACAGCGGATTGTCGGGCTCGATTCGGTCCAGGACCCACAGTCTCTGCTGGGCGAAAGACAGCGGCAAAGGCTCTTCGCGCGAGACCCGCTTAAGCGCTAGAGCCTCGCCTTGCTCGATGCCTGCGATTTTTTGTGCTTCCCTCGCTAATGCTGAGATGGTGGCATGCTCAAACAGGGTTCTCAACGGCAACTCGACCGAGAGCCCTCGCCGAATCCTGGACACAACCTGGGTAGCCATGAGAGAGTGGCCGCCAAGGTCGAAGAAGCTGTCGTCGATGCTGATGCTGGGGAGGTCGCGGCGCAGTACCTCAGCCCAGATCTCGGCGATCTTCTGTTCGGTCTCATTCCGCGGGGCGATGGAAGTGCGTTGTGCCGCCAGTGGTTCGGGCAACGCTTGCCGATCGATCTTCCCATTGGGGGTCAGGGGAAACTTTGCCAGCACCGCGATCGCCTGCGGCACCATGTAGTCCGGCACTTCCTGCTTCAGATAGTCGCGCAGTTGCTCGCCCGTGACATTGCTGCCTTGCACCACGGCATAGCCCAACAGCCGTTTGTCGCCCTGCTCGTTCTCCCGCGCCAGTACCAGCGCCTGCTTCACTCCCGCATACCGCGCCAGCGCCGCTTCAATCTCTCCCAACTCGATCCGGAAGCCGCGTACCTTCACCTGATCGTCACCGCGTCCCAGAAACTCGATCTCGCCACCTTCCAGATACCGCGCCAGGTCCCCCGTCCGGTACATCTTGCAGGTACCGTCTGTGGAGTATGGATTTTCGATGAACCGTTCCGCCGTCTTCTCCGCCTGGTTCAGATACCCAGCCGTCACACCAGCTCCCGCAATGTAGAGTTCACCTCGCACTCCAACCGGTACCGGCTGTAGGTTCTGGTCGAGCACGTATACCTGCGTGTTCTGGATTGGCCGTCCTATTGGAATGCTAGAAAGCCGGTTGGATTTCCAACCGTAGCTTTTCAGCGTCAATGTGAGCGAGCCAACCGTCGTCTCCGTCGGACCGTAGTGGTTCAGAACCTCGCAGCTCGAAGGGAGTGCTTCGATCTTCTCGAGCAGCTTTGCCGTCAGCGTCTCGCCGCCAAAGACCAGATACTTCCGCGGCAGCAGCTTCTTAGCCTGTTCGGCCTCCGATTGCGTCTGTAGCAGCGCCGCCATATGCGAAGGCACGATCTTCAGCACATCGATGCCATACTTCGCCGCGTACTCGCCAAACCGCACGCCGTCGGTAGCCGTTTCATAGCCGATCACATGCAGCGTGCCGCCCGAGATCAGCGAGGGATAAATGCAGGTGTTCCCCAGGTCCGCCCCCAGCGTCGATACCGTCGCGAACTGCAGGCCTTCGGAATGCTTTGCCGCCTCCAGGCGTTTGCTAATGAAATCGGCGTAGTTGACCAAATTGCGATGCCGTACGGCCACGCCCTTCGGAACACCGGTGGAGCCGGAGGTGTAGAGCACATACACCAGATTCTCGGGAGTGGTTGTGCAGGATGGATTCGAAGTAGGTTCTCCGACCCATGGCTTAGGCTCGGCGTCGAGCACCAGTTTCGCGCCGGGAAACTCGGGAACCTGGAGGGATAATTTCGACTGGGTGAGTACCACGACGGCGCCTTCCATCTGCTGGCGCAAGCGCGCCGGAGGATTGTCTGGGTTCAGGGGCACATACGCCCCCCCGGCTTTCAGGATTGCCAGGACTGCAACCATGGTCTCGGCGGAGCGCTCCAAACACAGTCCCACCAGCTTGTCCGGACCGACTCCTTGCCGGCGCAGATAGTGCGCCAGCTGGTTGGCTCGAGCATTCAGTTGTTGGTAGGTGAAGGCCAGCTCACCACAGCGCACAGCCACGCGCTCTGGCGTTCGCTCGGCTTGAACCTCGAACAGCTGATGCAGACACTTCGCTGCCGGATACTCGGCTGCCGTCTTATTCCACTCCACCAGCAGTTGCTGGCGCTCAGCTTCAGAAAGCAGCGGTAGTTCGGAAACCTTGGCTTCGGCATTCGCCAGACCTGCCGCCAGCAGATTCTGATACCAGCCGGCAATGCGTTCGACCATCCCCCGTTCGAGCCGCGCCCCATCGTAATGAAACTCTAGCCCCACTCGCGGCCCCCGCCGCACCACCACCAGACGCAGTTTGAAGCGCTCGGCGAGCACGTGCATCCGCTCCGGCTCAAAGCTGAGCTCGCCGAATTGTTCACCTTCTCCTAAATCCACCGAGCTGAAGCTGAGTGGCAAGTCGGGGCTCTCGCCATCAACAATTTGGGTCCAGGAAAAAGCCTCCTGCCAATTGCGAGCCTCTTCGATGACGGAGCCGGCCTTTGCGGCCGCACTCCGGAATGTTGCTTGCGCATCAAGAGCGAAGCCCAACGGGAAGTTTCGGGCCAAAGGACCGAAGGCCGATGCGAGTTCTTCATATCGGCGGCCGTCAAATTCGCAGCCCAGAATGATTGTGGTTTCGGCGGTGAGTCTGGAGAGAAGCATGACCCAAGCACTCAGCAAGGCATGGTCCTGTGCGACTGTGGACGCAGCCGACTTACCAAGCTCGGAAGAAAGCTTTTCCGGGGCGGTAAGGCTCAAAACCTCCGGAGAAAACGATGCTGTTTCCTTGGTTTCAAAGGGTAGGGCCACTTTTTCAAGGGAAGGGAAGTCGATCGCTCGGCAAGTATCTATCCAGAACTTTCGCCCAGGCTTGGTTTCATCGCTGGCCAGCATCTCGTTCTGCCATTCGACGAGATCGGCATATTGCATTACGTCGTCGTTGTTTGCGTGGCCGGAGTATGTAAGCCCGATTTCGCGAGCGATATTCCTTAAAGTGGCAGTGTCGCCGAGGAAGCTGGGAAGGGTCAACACAAGCAGGTGCTCAGCGCCGTTGACTTCGAGTAGCAACACACGGAAACCGGAGTCCTGTTCGCCCCCACGCGCGTTCTCCCGCTCGATTCGCAAGACCCGTTCGAAATCTGCTGCTTCGAAGGCCGTGCTCTGGAATACAATTCGCGGCTCGTTGAGGATTACCTGAAACGGTAGTTTAACGCCGGACTGGCGACGCAGCACCGTGCGCAGTATTTCGTGATTGGAGACCACGCTGGTTATGGAGCGCGCGAGCTTAGCTCCATCACACTCGCCCCGGATCCGCACGCAAAGCTGGGCAGTGGCGGGAATGCCTTTCGCTATCTGCTGCCACGCACGTTCCTGTTGCGGGGAAAGCCGGAACGCCGCCGGTGCCATTGTAGAATTCGAAGCCATTCAGTTTGTGTCCCGAGCAATTTTTGCAGCTACCACCTGATCTGACACATTACTTTCGTCTACATATCCGCGACGCTTTCCACCAGATCTTCTTCAATTTTCCCCGTCCCGCCTTCTGGACCTTAACTTGTTCCGATTCGCGCCAATCCTTGTCGGCCTCGGCCGGCAATCCGCAAAGCGAGCTCAACCGCACTTCGCTTGCAACGGCGGACGTGGTCGCGGCCAGACGGCGTGGTCAGCGTACAGAGGCCTCGGCGCGGGTAAAGGTGAAGGTTACTGGTGGCAGAACCCGTCATAAAGGCAGCCAGTTCAGCGGCGAAGATCCGGCGTGACCATCCATCAAAAAATAATTATGGCGCATGGTCGGAAAAAAGGACGTGTTCCTCTTCACCCAGGCGAAGCAACTGAGCGCGCACCAGGGGGCCGCGACTGGCAGAGGCACAGATAACGTCCCGGGGACGACCCGTACGTGAGTTCCACCTTTCCAGCAGAGAGTCGTGGGCGACACCTCGTGGCGTGCGCCGACTTCGTTCAGACTTTTTTTACGGGCGGTCACATTCAAGCGGCCCGAGATGCGCAGGAACCATGGAATGAGATAAGAAGTTTTGCCCGGCAGTAGACGCTCCAGAAACCACAACCTCCGATGTGCGAAGGTGGTCGGAAAAACGTGCTGCGCAGCTGCCTCCGAGGCAACTTCGTGAAAATCGGGTGCCGTCTTCTCCGGACTCATCGTCGGTTCAGAAACCTTCAGGCAGCACTAGGGGGGAGGGAGCGAAATTATTGTAAACGTAAGCAGCTGGGATTTATCAAGAAAAATTTCCGAGCTATTGGAAGCTAGCGCTAACGCCACTCGCAGGATCCTACTTTGATGGGAACATCGCCGCTTGCGAAACGGATGCTGCAGAAGCGCGGCTATGACAAGAATGCTATGTCCGCGATCGGCGGATTTTCGACATGGACGACACCTCGAATTTCACAGCCGCCAAATCGAGGGCTTGATTTTTCCCATTCCGTGCTGCGGGAAGATTTACCACGATAATGCCGTTCACTGGATTCCGGGCGTGCTTCCGACGCACAGTGAAGCCGAGGAGGACGCTTCGCGCCGCCTCGGCTGCAGCAATGCATTGCAACGACTCACTGCACAGTCACCGCCGTACTCCCCGTGACACCATTCAACGTGGCGGAGATCGTCGAAATACCCGGGTTGGCCGTGGTGAGTTGGCCCTGTGAATTGATGACCGCGACGGAAACATCGGAAGAACTCCAGCTTGCTTGACCGGTGATTTTGGCAGTCGATTGATCACTGAAAGTCCCCGTCGCAATGTACTGTTGACCGGCTCCCAGGCTCAGCGTCGCGTTGGCTGGCGTCAGCGCGATCGAAACCAGGGTGGCGTTGGTCACGGTCAGAATCGCACTGCCCACCTGGCCGCCGAACGTGGCCGAAATGGTTGTCTGTCCTGGCGCCAAGGCGGTGGCCACTCCTTGGCTTCCAGTCGCCGTGCTGATGGTCGCCACTGAACCGGCAGAAGAAGTCCAGGTCACCACCGACGTGATGTCGAGCACGTTTCCGTCAGAGAAGGTGCCTTTTGCGGTGAAGCTTCCCCGAATCGACTGCGGCAGCTTGGTGCTGGCTGGCGTGACCTGAATGGAGGTCAGAGTCGAGCCTTCTACGATCAAGTTTGCCGTCGCGCTGATCGATCCCGATTGCACGGTGATTGTGACTGCGCCCGCTGATTCGCCCGTAGCGGTCCCCGATCCGCTGATAATGGCGATACTCGGGTCGGAAGAAGTCCAAGTCGCATTTCCGTTCACGGAATGCTGGCTGCCGTCGGAGTACGTGCCCATCGCGCTGTAACCGAGCGTTGCGGCAGGCGCCAGAATGGCGTTGGCCGGCGTCAGCGCGATCGAAACCAGGTTAGCGGAACTCACCGTCAGACTGGCCGAGCCAGTCGTAGTGCCGAGCGTGGCGTTGATACTGGTTGTCCCGGATGCGATGCCGGTTGCGGTTAAGAGTGACCCGCCGCCACTTCCCACGGTTGCAATGCTGGTGTTGCCAGACGTCCACTTACAAATCGAGGTGAGATCTTGACTGGTTGAATCACTGAAAAGTCCGGTGGCCGTGTAGCTCGCCTGTCCGCCGATCGGTACGGTTTGAGTTGCCGGCGCTACCGTAATGGAGGACAGCGTCGCAGCAGTCACATTCAACGGGATAGTCGCGCTCACTGATCCTAAAGTTGCCGTAACGTTTGTAGTGCCGGTCACCGTGCGTGGCTGCCCGGTGGCAACCCCACTGCTCGGGCCGATGGTGGCCACGGTCGTATCGGAGGATGTCCAGGTCACCTGACGCGTGAGATTTCGTGTGCTGCCATTGTTAAACGTTCCGGTAGCGGTGAACTGGATGGTCGTGCCCTGAGCGATGGAAGGACTCGACGGGGTGATCGCCAAAGAGGAGAGATTGGCGGCGTTCACGGTTAGAGGCGCGTTTCCTGTTACGTCCTCAAAGGACGCCGAGATCGTCGTGGTTCCGACATTGAAGGCGCTCGCCAGTCCGCTGACCGTGATCGAGGCGACCCCGGTTGCGGATGAATTCCACACGACCGAACCGGTGATGTTCTGCGTCGATGAATCCGAAAAAGTTCCCGTGGCCGTAAATTGCTGCGCTATTCCGATAGAGATGTTTGCATTTGCCGGGGTGACAACGATGGAGACCACTGTGGCTGAAGTCACAGTCAGCGTGGCCGAACCGGTCACGGAACCTGAGGTAGCGGAAATGGATGTGGTACCAGTGCTCAGGGCCTTTACCATTCCCAGTGTAGGAGCGGAACTGCTCACGGTCGCGACGGACGGGTTCGACGATGCCCAGGTCACATTGCCGGTTAGGTTCTGCGTGCTGCCGTCGTTGTAGGTGCCGGTCGCGATGAACTGTTCGCTGGTTGACGGCGCAACCGACAGAGTTGTTGAAGTGACGGCGATCGAGACCAGTGTGGTGGAAATCGTTAGGGTTGCGGTGCCGCTCACTCCGCTGGAGCTCGCGGAAATCGTGACGCTGCCGTGAGCTTTCGGAGTCAGCATCCCACTGGCATCCACCGTCGCGATGGAACTGTCCGATGAGGACCAACTGACCTTGCTGGTCAGATTTTGTGTGGTCCCATTGCTGTAGCCCCCGGTCGCGGTCAACTGTTCGGCGGTGCCCACGGTCACGTTCATGCTGGCCGCGGTAACCTGAATTCCGGAGAGCGCAGGAGGACTCGCGGTTCCGGTTCCCGAGCCTCCGCCACAGGCAGCCAAAACGCTAAGGCTCGCGACCACAAAAGCGAAAAATGTACTTCTCATGATCCAGTGCTCCCTTGCGAAAGAGTCGGCTACTCACCATGAGCAAGGCTTGCGCCATATAGGGAAGCCAAGGCCGCACGTTTTCAGCAGCTTGGACTGTGTGTTGTGCGAGGCGGGAGGAGCGACGGAAATCTTTTCGCCAGGTAACGGAACCCACGTTCCTCAAAATGGACTAATCACACGGGGCATTCTTTGTTACCCGCAGATTACAAAAGTACCAGGCGGCCGCGGGGAGGGTAACGTATCAAGCGAAACTTCATGCCGGAGAAACCGACATTCACCAACGGTCATCGTCCGCTGGGGCGTAGCAGGGTATGCACCAACAGTTCGTGAGCACCCATGCACACGACGCGCAGCCCAGATTCCACCAGAGTAGAATGTAGTTCTGCTGAGGAGGAATCATGAAGAAGCTCCTGTTCGTTCTAGTGGTGCTACTTGTTGCACAGCTGAGTTTTGCCGTCGAAGACATCAAAGAAGTAGACAGGATTAAGGACTCAGGAACTGTCCTCAAGGAAATTCTGGGCATCCCAGATGACATTCCTAAGGATCTGCTCGACCGCGCCGAATGCGTGATTGTGCTCCCCTCGGTCAAGAAGCTGGCGATCGGAATCGGCGGCAGTTACGGACGCGGCGTGATGGTGTGCCGAACGGGGCAGCATTACACCGGCGGTTGGGGTGCTCCGGCGATGTATGCTCTCGAGGGCGGAAACATCGGTTTCCAACTCGGTGGTCAAGCTACGGATTTTGTTCTTCTGGTTATGAACCCACGGGGTGCTGAATCTCTGATGGGCAGCAAAGTGAAACTGGGGGCTGATGCTGCGGCCGCTGCCGGTCCCAAGGGCCGCGATACCACAGCCGCCACCGACGTCGCCATGCGAGCAGAGATTCTTTCCTACTCCCGTTCCCGGGGCTTGTTTGCCGGTGTGTCTCTCGAAGGATCAACGCTGCGTCCGGATACCGGGGCCAATGAGAAGCTCTATGGGAAGAAGCTGACCGCGAAAGAAATTCTCCGCGAAGGCAAAGTCGGAACGCCCGCCGCCGCCCACGACCTGGATGCTGAATTGACGAAAGCTTCCCCCAAGAACCTTTCGGATCCGAAATCACTGGAATAGCCGATTTCGAATCCTGTCCGGCAAGCAGATTGGCGCAAGGTGAGCCGCGCGAAGCAAGGCCAAACGGATACGCCAGCCTGGGGGTTTGGAAAGAACCCCGGCATACGGGCTGGCTACCCGGTCTTGGCCAGCGTCTTTAGCGACTGCTCGTAGGGAGCCCGTGCAATCCCACGCTCGGTGACGATCGCCGTCACGTACTTCGCCGGGGTCACGTCGAAAGCAGGATTTTCAACGCCTACTCCTTCCGGCGTGACCAACTTGCCTGCAAAGTGGGTGACTTCCGCGGCACTGCGCTGTTCGATAGGGATCTTGCTTCCGTCGGGTGTTTCAAGGTCGACCGTCGATATCGGGGCAGCTACGTAGAACGGGATAGCGTGCTCTTTCGCAAGCACCGCAACCGTGTAGGTGCCGATTTTGTTGGCAACGTCACCATTAGCCGCAATGCGGTCGGCGCCGACGATAACTGCGCCAATCTTGCCTTGGCGCATCATCGCACCTGACATGTTGTCGGAAATTACGGTTGTCGGGATGCCATCCTTCACCAGCTCCCAGGCGGTGAGACGGGCGCCTTGCAGGAAGGGACGGGTCTCGTCGGCATAAACTTGAATCTTCTTGCCCGCCTCGACCGCAGCGCGAATGACGCCCAAGGCAGTCCCGTAGCCAGCCGTAGCCAATGCCCCGGCATTGCAGTGCGTTAGGACGCCGCCGCTTGCCGGCATCAGCGCAGCCCCGTGCCTCCCCATTGCCTGATTGATGGCGATGTCCTCGGCATGCATGCGTTGAGCTTCTTCGATGAGCCCTTCCTTGATCTGTGCGATAGGGCGGAGACGAAGCGTGTCAAAAGTCTGCTGCATGCGCTTGATTGCCCAAAACAAATTCACGGCGGTCGGGCGCGTTTTGCCAATGACGTCGCAAATTTGATCGAGATCGCGTTTGAGATCTTCAACGCTCTGCGCAGTCGAGCCCTTGGCGCCCAGCGCGATACCCATTGCCGCGGAGACGCCGATTGCGGGGGCGCCTCGAACCACCATGTTGCGGATGACGTCCGCTACTTGCTGATAGGTCTGGCAATCTACATAAACTTCTTCCGTGGGCAGCTTGGTTTGATCGATGAAGCGAACGCCGTGCGCAGTCCATTCGAGAGTCTGAATCATAGGTGTTGACTCAATGCATCATTGCGAAGTTGAATTCTTGCCCGGTGCGGATATGGGCTATGACATGAATCCTTTAGCTTACCGGATAATGGGAACTTGTGGTGCCGCGCTCTCGGGCAACACTCCGCGAAGTCGCGGATCGGCCGTAACTTCGATCGCCCGCTTGTATGGTCGGAAGCCGCACCTTACGTAAAACGGCAATGCCACGGGGCTGTCGAGCGTACAGGTGTGGACCCACACGCGAGAGATTGATGCGGTCCAGGCACGATCGAGCAGTGCGTCCATGAAGGGATGACCAATGCCTTTGCCGATCGCTTCCTTGTATAGGCCGAAAAAAGAAATTTCAACTTGGCCGGGCCTCGAACGATCCAGTTCCGCCATACCGACTTCGGCGCCATCGCGTTCGGCGGTGAACAATTCCGTTGTGGGCGCCCTGAGCACAGCGGTCAGTTGCTCATCGCTCATCTCCAGGCGGCTCCACCAAAGCCAATGCTCTCCCGAGCGACGAAAAATATCTCGATACCAGTTAAGGTCAGGATTTCTGACTTGTCTCAATGTCACAGAAGAGGCTCTCGCCTCCCCCGGAGGCTCAAGCATTTCCAAATAGGTGACAACCGCTGCCAGCTTTCCGGGAGCGAGGTCTGTGTAGCCGTCGGGGATCATTGCGTTGTTACCTGACGCCTGATGGCTGATGGCCGACCGCCATGTGCTCTTTCTTCACATCGTTCGCCGTAAACACAGAAACGAAAGGCGCGGGGGAAGCGGCTTGCTCGACCGCAGGGCGTCCACGTGCCTCCTCGCGTTCCACGAGGCACATGACCCCGACAATCTCGAATCCCACTGCGCGCGCGGCTTCGATGGCTTGGATGGTGGAGGATCCCGTCGTGCAGACGTCGTCGACAATCACGACTCGGCTGCCCTTTTCGCGAAACCCCTCGATGCGTTGAGCCGTACCGTGCTCTTTCTCGGCCTTCCGCACAAGAAATGCGTTGATGTTGCCGCTTACGACGGCGAGCGAGACGGCAAGCGGATCCGCGCCCATCGTTAGCCCTCCGACCGCCTCGGGGTTCCAACCGCGCGAGCGAATTTCATCCAGAAAAACTTGTCCCGTCAGTTGGGCACCACGAGCATCGAGCGTCGTAGTTCGGCAATCGATGTAGTAGTCGCTGGTGTTTCCCGAGGCGAGCTTGAATTGGCCAAGACGAAAAGACTTGGTTGCAAGCAGGCGCAGCAGTTCTTCTCGAGGCGTAAGCATGAACTACTAAGATACCAGCAACAAAGCGCCGCACGCTGGTGACTGGCCCATGCTGAATGGGTCTGACTCCGTTAGGCTGCGGGCTTGTGCCGCACAGTTTGTGGAAGCCGAAGCACCACTGGAACCGCGAAGAAGACTGCAGAGAAGAACAACGTGCCAATCAGATCATTCTTGAAGAACGGAAGACCCAGCGTATAAGAGGTCATCAGCCCGCCGAAGTTCTTCGGATAGATACTCATGGTTGCCCACGCCGCGAAGTTGCTGACGAGAAAGAATGAGATGGGGCTAACCAACGCCGCGCCGCCGATCCATAGAGGTTTCTCATTGTTGCGTAGCCGAGTCCCGAGCAGCACGATCGCAGCATACCAAGCCCAACTTACGAGTTGGCTGGCGTCGACGGCGTAGTGATAGACAAACTTACTCAGGACGATATCGGAAAGCGCCAGCAAACCCACTGGAATCCAGAGCTGGCGGCGCGAACCGCGTGCGCCAAAGAAAAGCAAGCTGGCGGCAACGGGGGTGAAGTGCCAGGGATGCGTTTGCATGTAGGGGATGGCCAGGCGCACTGCAACCGCAAATAGCACGAACAAATATGCCAGCATACGATTCACCTCGGAGAATTCGATTTTCGAGGGTGGCAGGGAATCCGTCAAGTGGGAGCTACTAGAGCGGCGGTTTCTGCTCCCCGGTGCCGAAGCCTTCGCGGACAATCTCCAAATTCGGGGTGACTTCTATCCACGCGGACAAAGTAACCCTGCCCCGAAATTGCGGATAGTCGAAGCGAAGATCTTTGAAGTGAACGCTGGTGTTTTGCCCCGATGTCGCCTCGGTGATCAGGGGATATTGTGCCCATTCGAGATACACGCGGCCGAGATAGGACTGTTTGGCCACTCGCGTTATCGGTGTCTCGGGTGGCTTGGAATAGTACTCAAGCAGGTCGTGATTCAGAAGTCCGGTTCGCGAATCTACGTCGGTGCTGGCGAAGAAACTTGGCATTTCCGCCACGGTATACCAATGTGTGATGGACCATGGGTAAGGATAAACCGAGGCTCGCACCGGTTTCTGCGGGAGTGACTTGTTCTCAAATTCGACAGCACGAACGATGTGTACCGCAGCGCGGTGTTCGTAGTCCCGTACGACGTAGAGGACCGCTACGCACAGTAGCGCTACCACTGCTGCAACCTGTCCACGCGGTAGTCGCTGGCGCCGCGGGAAGATTGCCGGCAGGACCAGACCCACGATCAGAAAGACGTAGAGCGCAGGTTCCACGATAAAGACGATGTCCCAAGAGTACGACTTTTCCGACAACGGCCAGAAGGGGCGCACGCCATAGTTGTTCGTGAAGTCGAGCAGAATGTGACTTAGGCCGGCTATATATGCCAAGAGGAAGAGTCGTCCCCAGCGCGGCGGGAGATCTGGGATGTTTGTCTTGCGCCCTCTCAGCCGCCACACCAAATACACCACCGCGATGGTTAGGGCCGACATGAGTAGGAGGCCGAGAAAGGAGTGGGTAAAGCCGCGATGATGCGCGAAGTAGTAGACCGGGCCTTTGAATCGCCAGAAGATGTCGAGGTCGGGGGCCTCGGCTGCGAGCATCATCGTGGCGGTGGCCAGGGCGGTCTTGCGGTTGAAACCGGTGCGGCCCAGAACAGCGCCGGTGAGGAAATGGGTGATAGGTTCCAAGCATTCTTTGTAGCACAGAATAAATCGATCGTTTGGGAGGGCTGCTCGCGGAAAATGGTGGGTAGGGGAACCGTCAAGGGCACGAACTCACACCCCGGTTTCAGCGACTCCACTGAGTTGTTGCCGAACCGTTTTGCCTTTGTGCTTGGAATCTTTACCCCAGCAAGGAAGGATGGCCTTTCGGTATAAGCACCGTGAGTGCGTTTCGAACCACGGACAACGAGATCGGCAGTCGTCCCAGCAGTTCTCCGTCCGCCTCCACGTAAATATCCTCAGGATTCTCACTGGTAATCGGACGGCACGTGACCTGATCGGCATAGGCAAGTTCGATTCCCGGAACACCGCTCGACAATCCCAGGACCCCCCGGAAAACGTACGCCAGATAACGCGCACGACTTCCAGTTCGGCAGAGTATGAGCCGGAGATCGTTCCGCGCTAGCGACGCCCCTGGCGCGAGTTCACGAAGCACCCCTCCGAAGTGGTTGATCCTTACCGCCAGCATCTCAGAAAGCCGTTCCTCACGACGACATTCGCCGCCATCACTTGAAAAATCGGCGGCGAAATATCGCATCCGGTGTGTCCACCAAAGATGCCAGGCTTTGCTGTAGTAGGCCATCATCCCCATGCGGTCTTTCATGAGGCGATTGAGTTTGTAGAATAGATGTGCATCCAAGCCCGCTCCCGCCGCGACGCAGAAAAACCGCGAGCCGGGGATGGAGTTGAAGTCGCGATACTGGATCTGGCCGACGGCAATTCTCTTTGGCACGGCATCCAGCAGTGCGCGGGCTGCCGCTTTGGCGTTCATGGGCACCCGCAAATCATGAGCCATCGCATTGGCGGTTCCCAGCGGAATAATCCCCAGAGCCGCGTCGCGACCGGCGAGCCCCTGAAGAACATCATGGACCGTTCCGTCGCCTCCGCACGCGATAATGGTGTCGAACCCCTCGCGAATTGCCATGCGCACTTGCGCAGCTGCGTCGGAAGCCGCACGTGTTGGTGCAACTTCAAGTTGAATGCCTGCGCCACGCAGGATGGCCGCGACTGTGTCCACGTCCTGGACCCGGTACTTCCGTCGTCTGCCTGATAAGGGGTTATAGAAGAGCGCGGCTTTTTGCATGTGCAAGGGTTCTATTCAGCAGCGAAAAGCTGCTCACGCCAGCAAAACACCGTCATTTTAGCGGATGAGGGCAGCATACAAGCCACAGGTTAATGGGCGATGAATTCCGAACACAACGGTTCTCTGTTTTGCAGCATGCGTAAGATCCAGTACCCAGCGGCTGCCGCCGCGAGGTGCTTCAGGGTGTGTCCGCTGACAACCTGGCCCAGCGAATAGACCCTTCTATCGAAGGTCTCAAATATTTTGGCGAGGCCATAGAGTGCGAACACAACCGCAAAGTCCCAGTTTCTCGTGTACTTGGACCTCAAAATGGGCGCAATCAGCAACAAAAGAACCGAATAGATCTGCACCGCGGCGTACCACCGTAAGTCGCCATGGCCCCGCCACTCGCTGTAATACCATTGCAGGACGCTCGCCACGGTCAACAACACCAGAAACGGCAGCACCCGAATCCCAAACTCGGCATCGATTCGTTCCGCGATCACTGCAGCCATAAATCCCGCAAACGTGATGGACATCGGAAGCCGGTCCCAAACGAGCGTAGCGTTCGAAGGTGCAAGGTGGTAATAGGCAGATCCGAAAGCCGTAAGAAAGAGCCCGGTGAACAGCACGAAGTAGGGCCGACGTTCGCGGGGATCAAGGAATGCGCGATCGCGAGCGGAGAAAAGGAAGATCATTCCCCAAATGCCAATTACGGCAAACGGCAGGTTTGAAGCGACATTCAAGAAATTGGGAATGCCTAGCATTGCGCGCTGATCGGCAAAATTGTGATACGACACCGGCTGCGAAAACGCGAGCGAACCTTGCATCTGTAATCGCAACATCAGCAGAAGGATTCCTGCGGCTAAACCGAGCAGTAGCGCAGCGCCATTTTTGGGGGAGAGCAGGTTAGATCCTCCGTCTTAATCAACGACCTTCCCAGGGCTGTGCAATAAACCGGGGCGGCTCCTCATGGCCTCAACCCAGTCTCGTCCTCTGTGGGGTTCCTGTGCGAAATTTTGTGGCCAGTAGGCTGGGAGGTTCACGGATTGTTCCGGGTGTTAACCCAGAATCCTCGCCGCTTCTTTGGCGTAGTAGGTCAAGATGATGTTTGCCCCGGCGCGTCGAATGGAGATCAAAGATTCCATCATCACGCGTTCCCGATCGATCCATTGGTTGCGCGCAGCCGCTTCAATCATCGCGTACTCGCCGGAAACCTGATACGCGGCGAGGGGAAGATCAAAACGCGCCCGCGCAGCGGAAATTACGTCGAGGTAGGGCAGAGCCGGTTTGACCATGATCATGTCCGCCCCTTCCTCGACGTCGAGTTCGATTTCCCGCATGGCCTCTCGAATGTTGGCCCCATCCATCTGATAAGAACGGCGATCGCCGAACTGCGGCGCCGAATCGGCGGCTTCGCGGAACGGCCCGTAAAACCCAGAGGCAAACTTTGCGGCGTAGGAAAGGATTGGCGTGTTTTCGAATCCGGCCGTATCTAATCCCTCGCGGATCGCCCTCACCCGGCCGTCCATCATGTCGCTCGGGGCGATGATGTCGATTCCTGCCTTCGCTAGAGAGACTGAAGTGCGGGTCAGCAATTCGAGCGTAGCATCGTTCAGAATCTCATAACCGGTAGCGACATCTAGCGGATTAGTGACCGCGGCACCCACGGATTGGGGAGCTGTTGGCCTTACGATTCCGCAGTGACCGTGCGACATGTATTCACAAAGGCAAACGTCCCCGACCAGCAACATCTCCGGGACCTCTCGTTTAAGAGCTCGGGCAGCTCGCTGGACGATGCCGTTGTCCTCCCACGCCCCAGTGGCAATCTCATCTTTGGTTTCCGGAAGTCCGAACAGGATCAGGGCAGGAACACCAAGTGAGTGCGCCTCCTCAGCTTCGCGAACTACCTCATCTACCGACAGGTTGTACACCCCCGGCATGGAGCGAACCTCTCTTCGCACTCCTTCGCCCGGGCAGATAAACAAGGGGTAAACCAACGACTCCGGCGTAAGCCGCGTTTCGCGGATGAGGGAGCGCATTGCGCCCGAACGGCGCAGTCGGCGAAGGCGGGTTGCCGGGAAGGCCATACTCAAATTCTAGCAGCCGGCGCTCGTGCAATCACGGCACAGCAGCGGCGACTACAGTACCATGAAAGTGTGCTGCAAAGGATGCAAAATACGAGTGCCCATCTCCTCGAATTCGACCTTTTGCGAGAACTTGTTCGGGGATATGCGGCGTCGGACTTGGGCCGCGCCCGGGTACAAGCTCTGGCACCATCGCCCGACTTGGCGTGGATTCGATCACAGCAGGAGCTGACGGCCGAGATCCGCGAATTCCGCCGCGCTGGAGGAACCTTTAATTTTTCTGGGCTACTCGACGTCTCGAAAATCCTCGAGCAGTCCCGCATTTCCGGCGTCGTTCTGGGAGCCGAAGAGATCTGCAGCGTAATCACAGTGATAGACCGTGGGGCGGAGTGGCGGGAAATCGCGTTCCATCCGCCGCAAGGGATCAAAGGTGACTGGTCAGCGGTCCAGGAACTCTCGTCAGGGATGGCAGATTTTTCACCACTACTGAAAGCAATTCGCGGCAAGATTTTGCCAGATGGCAGGCTCGATGATCGCGCTTCTCCGCAGTTGGCGAGCATTCGCCGCGAGATCGAGAAGCAGCGTCGCGCGATCCAGGATTCTTTGCGCGGGTACTTGCGACGGCTCTCGGAGGGAGGCAGCGCTCAGGACGACCTTGTCACCGTACGCGGCGAAAGATTCGTCGTTCCGGTCAAGGTCGAGCAGAAACGACGCGTCCCAGGCGTCGTTCATGGTGCGAGTTCGAGCGGCCAAACGGTTTTTATCGAGCCCCTTGAAACCATCGAGCAAAACAACGAACTCGTACGCTTGCACGAAGACGAGCTGGCAGAAGTGCGTCGAATTCTGCTGGAAATGACCCAGCGGATCGGTGAACAGGCCGCTCAGATCGCGGCGGCACAGGAAGTGCTGGCTGAATTGGAGTTGCAATTCGCGAAGGCGATGTTCGCCGACGATTACAACTGCGTAACGCCTGAACTGAGTCGCGACTCACGAAGCTTTATTCTGCGCGACGCGCGCCATCCCTTGCTGGAGCGGAATCTGAGGCTGCAGAGGTTGGAAGTCGTCCCCATCAGCGTAGAACTCGAAGGCGACCGCCGCCAATTGATCATCACTGGACCCAATACCGGCGGCAAGACCGTCACCCTCAAGATTATCGGCCTACTTTCGCTAATGGCACAGTCCGGCATTCCTGTCCCGGCGAGCCGTATGGAGTTGCCAGGGTTCGACGCCATCCTCGCCGACATCGGGGACTACCAGTCCATCGAACAAAACCTCTCCACGTTTTCCGCGCACGTCACCAACATGGATTTCATCTCTCGGATTGCGACTTCTCAGTCCCTCATTCTGCTCGACGAACTCGGCTCCGCAACCGATCCCGAAGAAGGCGCCGCCCTGGCAGTCGCGATTGCCGATTACTTCCTGAAAATCGGATGCATTACGGCGATTTCTACCCATCACACTTCCCTCAAAGTCTTTGGCGCCAACTCTCCCGGTGTTCTGAATGCTGCGGTCGGACTGGACGAAGCCACCCTGAAACCCACCTACGAGTTGAAGACCGGTGTTCCCGGCGCTTCGGCGGGAATCAACACCGCGCAGCGGCTGGGGTTGAATCCGGAGATCGTGCGCTCCGCTCGCCTCCGTCTAGGAACCCAGGCGAGAGATGTCGGACAGTTCCTGGATCAGTTGCACCAGCAGTTGAAGGCAGCAGAATCGGAACGTCTGCGGTTACGAACCAAGGAAGACGACCTCAACCGGGAGCGGGCGCGGCTAGCTTCCGAAGGAAAGCGCGAGCAGCAGGAGAAAGTTCGTGAACTCGAGAAAAAACTGGAATCGCTACTGCGCGACTTTGAATATCATGCGCGCGAGGCGGTGAACGCCGTACAAGATCGAGCGGCCGCGCAGAAGCTATCAAAAGATGCAGAACGTCGAATTGCCAAGCTGCGCCGGGACTTTCGCGAGCAGTTCGACTCGGTGGTCGTGGCCCACGTGAGCGGCGCCGATCGTGGCGATCCGAACGCCGCACCGCAACTAGTCAAGCATATCTCCCAAGGCGACGTGGTAAAGCTTAAGTCGATGGGTCGTAACGCCAAGGTGGTCCGCAAGCTCGATGACGATCATTTTGAGGTCGAAGTCGGCGCGATGAAAATGAGGATTGCCCGAGAAGATGTCGCTGAGGTCCTAGTACGAGCTTCCGAAACGCCTGTCCATGCGGCGCGCGCCAAGGGCGTTTCTATCTCCCTGCAGCTCGAAGATATTAACGTACCTTCCGAGATCAACGTAATCGGCCACACTGTGGACGACGCTACGCGGGAGGTCGAAAAGTTCGTGGATCGGGCATTTCTCGCCGGACTGCCTAGAATTCGCGTGGTTCACGGTAGCGGCATGGGCATATTGCGCAAGGCGCTGCGCCAGTTCTTGCAGAAACACCCACACGTCGAGTCGGTTGCCGAACCGCCCCAGAATGAAGGCGGGGGGGGCGCGACGGTGGCGGAATTAAAGGTATGAGGCGTTTGCAGGACGCGAAACTTCTCGCCCCATGCGTGTCTGTTTCTCCTTATGAAAACTAGCGTAAACACTGGGACTTCGCTACGATTCTTGTAGATGCAACTTTCTTTCGCTCAAGCCGCAAGGGATTCATAATGCTCAACATTCGACCTGCCACCAAGGATGATGGTTATCTGCTTAAGACGTTGATTCACGAATTGGCGGAGTACGAGCATCTTGAGCACGAGACCATCGTCACTGAAGAAGACGTGCTGCGGGACGGTTTCGGTGAGCGTCCTAAGTTCCGCGCGTTGATCGCGGAGTGGGATGGTCATGTTTCAGGGTACGCTCTGTTTTTTGAGTTTTACTCTACCTTCCAAGGGCGCGCAGGGCTATTCCTAGAAGACATCTTCGTTCGCCCCGACTTTCGAAAAAAAAGTATTGGCACGGAGTTGCTGGCCGCCGTCGCCAAAATCGCCTGGGAAGAAGAGTATTTTTGCCTGCGGTGGGAGGTCCTCGATTGGAACGAGCCGGCAATCGATTTCTATAAGAAACTCGGTGCCGAGTTTCTCGATGAGTGGCGATCGGTGTGTCTGATCGGCGATGCCATGCTGGCGGTCACAGAAAAGGTTGGGAAGTGAGTCAGATCAGAATCATAGGGGCTGGCCTGGCTGGATCGGAAGCCGCATGGCAATGTGCAAGGCGGGGTATCGAAGTCGACCTATTCGAGATGCGCCCGGTGCGCTCGACCGCCGCCCACCAGACCTCGGGGTTTGCCGAGCTTGTCTGCTCCAACTCACTTAAGTCCGAAAGCGAGAATACTGCGCCCTGGCTGTTGAAGGAAGAAATGCGCCGGACGGATTCTCTGCTGATCGAAATCGCGAAACGATGTGCTGTTCCTGCGGGCCACGCCCTGGCCGTGGATCGTACTGCATTCTCCGCGGCGGTGACCGAGCGCCTCATGCGCGAGTCGCTGATTCGGATTTGCCGCGATGAGGTCACTCGTATTCCTGAAGATAAGATCACCATTATCGCTAGTGGCCCACTGACTTCAGACGCGTTGGCCGAAGAGATTGCCCAGCTGAGCGAGGCCAGCGACGCCCCCGCCTCAAATTCCTCCCCTGAGCACCGACTCTATTTTTATGACTCCATCAGCCCCATCGTGGAAGCCGACTCCATCGACATGTCAAAGGTGTATTTTGCTGCGCGATATGACAAAGGCTCGGCAGACTACATCAACTGCCCGATGACGAAGGAAGAGTACGATCGGTTCTATGACGCGCTTGTGGCGGCTGAATCCGTGGCAGCCAAGGACTGGGAGAAGCTGAACTACTTCGAGGGCTGCTTGCCCATCGAAGAAATTGCCCGCCGCGGCCGGGATACGCTGCGATTCGGCCCGATGAAGCCGGTGGGCCTCAAAGATCCGCGCGCCGCTAAGGCGCCCTATGCGGTTGTTCAGTTGCGTCAGGAAAATCTTCGCGCCGACTCCTACAATCTGGTCGGATTTCAGAATCACTTGAGGCACAGCGAGCAGGGCCGTGTCCTGCGATTGATCCCCGGCCTGGAAGACGCCCGCTTCCTTCGATTCGGCCAGATCCACCGCAATACCTACGTTAACTCGCCATCCTTGCTCCTCGATACCCAACAAATGAAGATGCATCCCAGAGTTTTCTTCGCGGGACAGATTTGCGGGGTAGAAGGTTACGTCGAATCTATCGCCACCGGCATGTTGGCCGGAATTCATGCCGCGGCGCTGGTTAGAGGTGAAGCGCCTATTCCTCCGCCACGCGTCACCGCGCTCGGATCCCTGGTTCACTACATCACCCACGCAGATCCGAGAAAGTTCCAGCCCGCAAATATCACCTTTGATCTGCTGCCACCGTTGGAGAAGAAAGTGCGGGATCGCAAGCTCAGGCATCAAATGCAGTGCGAGTTGGCGCTGCGCGGCTTGGAGAGCTGGCTTGGCCGCGCGCATTCCGCGAAGGTCGCACGAGTGTCATAATTCGAAAGGGAGGACTCTCCGGCATTGGATTGCTGGAGTCGCAGGCATGATCTCCATCCTTGAACTCGGCACGATTGACTACACGACAGGTCTCCGGCTGCAGGAGCAACTGGTGGGCCTTCGCAAAGAAGGCCGCATCGGAGACACGCTGCTCTTGCTCGAGCACACTCCTGTAATTACTTTGGGGCGAAATGCTCATTCCACAAACATCCTTGCTTCGCCCGAGACCCTCGCGCAACGCGGAGTCGAAGTCTTTGAGTGCAACCGTGGCGGGGATGTTACGTTTCACGGTCCTGGCCAACTAGTGGCTTATCCCATCCTCGATCTCCATGGATTCCCTTCGCGGAGTTTGAACCGCAGTACCATGGGCGTGATCGAGTTCGTGCGGAACTTGGAAGAGGTGTTGATCCGCACCTGTGCCGAATTTGAAGTTCCAACAAAGAGGATAGCGGGACTCACAGGCGTGTGGACGACCGAATCGCTGGAACAGCCAGGACATTCAGCAGAAAGCAAGATTGCCGCTCTTGGTGTCCACGTATCGCGCGGTATCACTTCCCACGGAATTGCGCTCAACGTGAACACCGACCTCGCCTGCTTCAATCTAATCATCCCCTGCGGCATCAGCTCAAAACCCGTGACTTCGATCGGCAAGGAACTCCGCCACACGGTTCCGCTTCAGGATGTTGCTCGTGTACTCGCCCGCCATTTCGGGCACGTATTCAATAGCCAGATACTCTGCCTAGAATCGATCGAAGCCCTACTCGGAAATAGTTTCGGTGTTCCCGTGCGTCCCCCGGAGAATCTTCGCAAGATTCACCGCGAAGACGATAACGCCTGGGCATGATCTCTGATCGCGGCTTAATCATCGCATTATTTCGAGGACTTAAGGCATGTTCCCCAAAAACCAAGTCACGGTTTACGAGAAGCCGACTTGAAGCACCTGCCGTGAGGTCAAGCGTGTCTTGACTAAGCGAGGCGTCGAATTCAAGAGTGTTAACTATATGGAAGAACGGCTACCCGTCTCCGAATTGAAGGACCTGTTGCGGCGTGCCGGTCTGCGCCCGGAAGAGGCGGTGCGCACAAAAGAGGCGGCCTATAAGCAGCATGTCATGGGCAAGAACTTAAGTGGTGATGAGTTGCTCAGTGTGATAGCCGCCCATCCGGAACTTCTGCAGCGGCCGATCGTCGTCCGAGAAGGAAAGGCTGTGCTGGCCAGGTCAGTGGAAAATTTGGGGAAGTTGGGTATCAGGTCGAATCGATAGACAATTGCCCCCCTCTGTCTGGCTCATGGGTGCACGATTCCCCTCCCGTGGAGTAGCATTGTCAGGGCCAAGAATGAAGCGGAACAGCCGGAAAGCAAAACCTGCAAGACCGTTACAGTCGAGAAGCGCTGCCTCACAGCCCAGGAACGGGAGTAGAGCTCCGGAGGGACGCAGTTCGCGTGCCCCTGGCCTCCCACAGCAGCGCACTTACGCTATACCCGACTACCGTCTGGAGAAACCGAACTTCACCGTCCGCCAAACCCGCAAAGGCGAGGTATGCGGTTATGAAATCTCCGGGGATCTGAATGCGCCCGTGCCGCCAATTCGCGATTCGGAATATTTGAACCGGCAGCAAGCTATCGAGATCTATCGCTGGATGGTCCTCAATCGCAAAATGGAGCAGGCGCTCGAAAACCTATACAAACAAGGCAAAGTTGTCGGCGGAGTTTACTTCGGCCTAGGGCAGGAAGCCTGTTCCTGCGCCTCCGCCTATGCGCTCGCCAAGGACGATTGGCTGGCACCGATGATTCGCAATCAAGGTGCTCTCCTTGTCCGCGGCTTCGCTCCGCGCGACATGATGATGCAGTACATGGCGAAGGCTGACTCGCCAACGAAGGGTCGCGACGGCACGTCTCACTTTGGCGACATCTACGAGCGCAACGTGGTCTCGCCGATCTCCATGCTGGGGGACTTGATTCCCGTGATGGCGGGTGTGGCTCTCGGCGCACGCCTACAGGGACGCAACATCGCGGTAATGACTTACATCGGCGACGGCGGACAATCCACCGGAGTCACCCACGAGGGAATCAATTTTGCTGCCGTACAAGCCCTCGGGCTGGTGCTGCTAGTGGAGAGCAATCTATGGGCTTACTCCACGCCTTCGGAGATGCAGTACAAGATCTCTGACCTGGCGGAACGGGCGATTGCCTATGGCATTCCCAGCGTCATTGTCGACGGGACTGACCCGTGCCAGGTGTATGACGCGGCGCGAAAGGCGGTTGAACGTGCCCACCGCGGAGAGGGACCAACCCTAATCGAAGCCAAGATGATGCGCATGAAAGGGCATGCCATCCACGACGCCGCAGTCTATGTTCCCCAGGCCTTACTCGAGTACTGGCGCCGTCGCGACCCCATTCCTCGGTTCGAAAATTACTTGCTGAACGTGAAAAAATGGCTTTCTCCACCAGATCACCGAGCCTTGCTCGCCGAGGTAGATAGCTATCTCGAGAAGGAACGCGAGTTTGCGGTGAACTCTCCCATGCCTTCTCCGGAATCTGCCGAAGGCGGTGTCTATTGTGAAAGCGGCTGTCATGAGATCAAACCTAAGTATGGCGTGCCATCAGCTCGCTTAGGGAGTGCTCCTCGCGCTGTTAAATCAGGAGCCGAGTCCGCAATTCACTTCAAGTAGCTCCCGCTTCATTTCGATGGGCGAGTTCCACGGGGAGTTTCTAACCGCGTAAGGCACGTTCTCGCACCTGCGCCGGGGTCCAACCACATTCGCGCAAGTGCCGGATGCTAAGTGCATCATGGCGTTTGGCCAATCGGGTGCCCGCATCATCTCGCAGCAGATCACAGTGATAAAAATGCGGCGCTGGGAAGCCCAGAGCACAGTACAGCAGCAGCTGCCGGGCGGTGGACTTCAGCAAATCTGCTCCTCGTACGACTTCGCTGATCTCCATGGCATGGTCATCGGCAACGACCGCAAGTTGGTACGCAGGAACATCGTCTCGGCGCCAGATTACAAAGTCGCCAAAGTCGCTTCCCGCCACGAAACTTTGTGCTCCCAGACGCTGGTCGAGAAAGGTGATCTCCTGCCCTTCCGGAACCCGGAAGCGCCAGTTCACACCAGCCGGAGCACGGAACGAAGTTGCATCCTCTCGCAGGCGGCAATTCCCCGGATAGAGGGGCTCGTTATCGGCATCGTTGGGCGCGGTTGCCGCCAAAGCTAACTCTTTCCGCGAACACGTACACGGATAAATAGCGCCCCTATCACGCAAGTTTTCCCACTGCTCGAGATACAACCTGCGACGTTCGCTCTGTGAGTAGGGCCCGTAGGACCCTCCACAATCCGGACCCTCGGCCCATTGCAGGCCGATCCATTTAAGGTCGTCGTACGCCACCGAAACGTACTCCGCACGGCAGCGGTCGGGATCCAGATCTTCGTTGCGGAGAATCAGAGTGCCGCCGGCTTCGATAGCCCGTTGCTCCGCGATCAAGAACGTGCGGGCGTGGCCCAGATGAAGGTAACCCGTGGGAGAAGGGGCGAGGCGTCCTCGGTAGGAAGGCACACCCGCCATTGTAACGGGCGAACATTGGCGTGCTAGGCCTCGAAGCAGAGAGAAAAGATCACATCTCAGGTTGTGCGAGCCCCCACTAGTGCACTGCCGGAAGTACCGTTGTCGCGTGTACGCCTATCCCGTGAAATACAGGTGGAGAGTATAGGTATGCGAAAGCTGTATCTGCTTGGGGGAATAGTCTGTCTGCTCATTCCGAGCATGTGGGCGCAGGCGCCGCGGCGCTTTGACTGGGTGCGCGTCAGCGACGAAACTTCTCTGCTTAATCCTGCGGATTTTCACGCCGGGCGGGTCTACCATCCCGGCTACCAAGGCGGGAACCTGCACGTCGACATAGACGCCAGCCTTCCGGTTACCATTGCGATGACCTCCGAATCCGCCTGGCTGGACGCGAAACAAAATCCTGAAAGCGCTCGCAACTTGACGTTTTCCTGCATGCACGAACACGTCGTCGCCACTACATACGAGTGCGCGTTGCCGAGTTCTACCCCCATGGTCCTGCTCGTTCGGGATGAACAGGTATCTAGCCGTATCGTGTCCACAAGATGGGGAGCGATCATGACTGCTAGTCGTTCACTGGTGACACCCAACAATCTGCACATTACCTACTATCGTTGGGATTGTGTTGCAAATTGTCTTCAGCCCGAATATCGCTGGGTGCGTCTGGTGAAAGAGAAATACGAACTGACCTCAGTGCCGAAGATGTACACCTTCCTTGGCGCAGACCACAATGGCCAGAAAGTGTCCTTAAAGATAAAGGCTCCAGTGCCGATGACGGTTGCCCTGCTTCCTACCAAGCTGGCGGACCAAGTCTATGACGATCCATCCATTCTGAGGTCGGCAATGCAGGAAAGTTCCTGCAAGCAGCGCGGTGTGCAGGAACTTGCGTTCAGCTGCACCCTGGACGTCGCAGATGGCCGTCAGGCTCTTGTGGTGGTTCCTGAGGCCAGCATTCCGAGCCATAAAAAGACATCCGTCGAATTGCAAACGCTGCAATGCACGGCGAATTGTGAGCTAATCCCGAATTAGAGAAGACCGGGGCGCGTGCGTCGGTATCGCATCCGGGGTCTTTGATCCTACGCGGTCGCAATTCTCCGGATCAGGTCATCCTGCTCGCCGCGATTCTCCGCGCCAATCGTGAACGCGTCGAGCACCCCAAGCCCGAGGGCGTATTTCAGGCACTCGTCCTGACGCTCGCGCAGCTCTCCCGCGCCGAGGATCTTCATCCCTATGACCGCCTTGCCGGAGGCTTTCATCTGCTTGAGTACTGGAACAACCACGTCGGGACTCGCGTCCATCGATGCACCGGTTGGATTGATGCGTGCCAAGTCAACCTCCACCCAAGAAGACTTCGCAGCTGCTCGCAATGCCTCGATCGAGTGGCAAGAGCAACCATGCGCGCGAATGATGCCCTTCTGTTTTGCCTCGGAAAGAACCTCCATCACGCCCTTGTAACGTTCAGTCCAATCCCCCTCAGTCAGGCAGTGCATCAGAAGGACGTCGATGTACTCCGTGCCTAGTTCTTTCCGGAAACGCTCGATATCGGCGCGCATGCCGTCAGGGTCACGGGCCCACGACTTGGTTAGCACCGTGACTTTGTCGCGCTCGACGTGCTTGAGCGCTTCGGCTACATGCGGATGGCTTCCGTACGAATCGGCAGCATCGAAGAAGCGCAAGCCCTTGTCGTATCCATTTAGCAGGAGGTCCGATAGGCCCTTTAAGCCAAGCGCGGTCTGATGTGAATGGTGGCCGACGCCCACGGTGCCGGTTCCCATGGCCAAACGGCTGGTCTTAATTCCCGTGCTGCCGAGGGTGATGAGGTCGGCGGCACTGAACTTTTTGTCCAAGCCTGGCATTGCCCAGACGGGGCGGGTAAAGTTCGATCCCAGCCATGTGGCGCTAACCCCATAGGCCGCCGTTGTCAGGAATTCTCGGCGTTTCATAAAGCCTCCACTGAATCCTTCTTCTGCCTGGGGACCCTGCAAGCGGAGACGCTCGCTGCTGGGCAGTATACTCCCGCTTCCCTCGAGGCCGAGCACAACACTGTTAAACTTTTCACGGACTAAACCGGATGACCGAACTGCAACTGAACCTGACCGATACCGAGGCGCGCGTCCTAGGTGCGCTGATCGAAAAGGACATCACCACTCCCGATTACTACCCACTCTCCTTGAACGCGTTGGTCAACGCTTGCAACCAGAAGAACAATCGTGACCCCGTGATGAATCTGGGAGAAGATGTCCTTCGCCAGGCACTCGCCTCGCTGCAGGAAAAGCGCCTTGCCGGGCCAGCAGGAGGCGCGGACAGCCGCGTGACGAAATACGAACACCGCCTGCAGGAGGTCTTCAACTTCGATCGTCGGGAAACGGCGGTGATATGCGTGCTTCTGCTTCGTGGTCCGCAAACGCCCGGTGAACTGCGGGGCCGTACGGAGCGAATGTATCGCTTCGAGGCTCTCGAGGACGTTCAGTCTGCGATACAGAAGCTGATGGATCGCCAACCGCCGTTGGCCCGCGTTTTACCCCGCCAGCCTGGGACCAAAGAATCACGCTACATGCATTTGTTGTCGGGTGACACGGCCCCGGAGTACGTACAGTCAATTTCCAGTTCTTCCCCACGATCCTCGAACGATGACGCTCAAGAAAGAATTTCGAACCTGGAAAACCAGCTTGCTTTGTTAAGAAGTGAAATTGCCGAACTCCGACGCGAACTGGCGGATTTCAAACAACAGTTCTGACATGGTTGGAGTCTCGAAAACAGACGGGAAAGGACGTCGTCCGGCCCGCGCGGCAGCTACTCTTTGTACCTTTTTGTGGGTCCTCCCCGCCACGCTCTGGGGTCCCGGTTGTGAACTTAGCCAACCGGCAAGCATTTTAGAATCTGGGTGATAGACTTACGCACCGCATTACCAAAGTCCAATAACTCACCGGCTTCCGGAACTCCGCATCAAAATTCGGGTTGGATAAAATCAGAGGATAGGTGTGCCGTGTTCAAGTCGCGCAAGTCCTTTGTTTTCTGTATGAGTCTTCTTCTTGTGCTCGGACGTTCGCGAGTCTGGGGGCAGGCAGCACTTCTCTTGGAAGAGCCCTACAGTTACGACGGCACCTTTGCCGGAACCGGTCATACCGCCGTGTATTTGGCAAGAGTCTGCGCTGAAACGCCATTCCAGCTGCGGCGCTGTGGTCCCGGGGAACAGGGTGTTGTCATCAGTCGCTACCACGGCATCGCTGGCCACGACTGGATTGCCATCCCGTTGATTCCTTATTTGTATGCCGTTCGCAATCCGGACGACATCCCGCTTTTTGTGGATTCGAAGCTAGTCGCATTTCTCCGCGAGCAGTTCTTGACCTCGCTGCCGTTGCCGGAGGAAACCCGTCCCGGTGCCGAGCCGCGTTACCAACTTGCCGGTTCGGCATATGATCGCACGCTCTATGGATTTCGCATCGCGACGCGACCCGATCAAGACGACGCGCTCATCCGTACTCTGAACGCCTCGCCAAATGAAGAGTCGTACAAGCTCCTGAGGCGTAACTGCGCGGATTTTTCCAAGCAGATCATCAACTTCTACTACCCGCACGCGGTGCATCGTAGCGTCATCGCGGACTTAGGCATAACTACGCCCAAGCAGGCGGCAAAGTCGCTCGTGCATTACAGTAAGCACCATCGCGAGACCCAGCTCACAACTTTTGTGATTCCTCAGGTCCCTGGTTTGAAGCGCAGCAAATCAGTGCATGGAATCCTTGAGTCGGTCTTTTTCCAAAAGAAGTATGTAACCCCGGTTTTGCTCTTCCACCCATTCGTTGTGGGAGCAGTGGAAACCGCCTACTTGGCAGGCTGGAGGTTCAACCCGGGCAAGGGAGCTATGGTTTTCAATGCCGGCGCCGACAATCCCATGAAGAACTTCGATCCGCCACTGACCGCATCTCAACGTCGTTCATACGAGAATCTGGTCAAAGCCATGAAGAAGTCCAACGAACTCGATGAGTTTCCCAACTGGCGCAGTCTTCAGGCGCGAGCCACTCCTCAGATTGATGCTCAGGGGAGGCCCTTTGTGCAAGTGAAACTGGATGGGAAAGACGTGCCGGTCGGGATCTGTCGCGGGAATGCGCTTCACGTCTCTGGATCGCCGGAGCTACTGCAAAATCTGCTTCTGTCGCGCTTGGATGAGCAACTCCGGAACAAGAAACCGCGGATTTCCGAACCCTCGATTAAGAGCGATTGGAGGATGCTCGAATCCGCACGTGAAGAAAGCCGCGCAGCCCTAGCACCGGGGAACTAAAACCACCAATCTTTAGAGACCAGAAGGCGGGTTCAGAGGTTGAAACAAAAGCTCGCTCTCGATACCTGCGTGTAACCGCCAATTCCGCAACCCCCACAGTAAGTCGTTCTCATTGCCGCGCTGTCGTTTCCGTATTCCCAATGGCATCGCCGGAGAGCACCAGTTCCACTCTACGGTTTTGCTGACGGCCTTCAGCAGTTTCGTTTGTGGCGATCGGCTGCGTCTTGCCAAAGCCACGAGATTCGATCGAATCGGCTGCAATACCTTGCTGAACGAAATAGTCGCGCACTGCACCGGCGCGCTTTTCCGAGAGGTCCTGGTTGTACTCGTCGCTGCCCACACTGTCGGTGTGGCCTTCAATTTGAACGTGTAGGGTTGGGTAGGCCAGCAAAATCCCTGAGACTTTCGCGAGACGCTCGCGCGCACCGGGTGCCAGTTCATAGCTGCCGGTCTTAAACAGCACGTCGGACATGTTAGCAATCAAACCGCGCGCGGTATCGCGGGTGGCCAAGATGGTGTTGAGTTGCTGCAGTAAGCGTCCGCGCAGCTCTTGCTTTTCTTTTTCCGCTTGCTGACGCAGTTGCTCTGACTGGGCTGCCGCTTGCTGCGCCCGTGCCGCCTGCTCGGCCAGCGCCTGTTGCTGTGCCAGAGCCTCGGCTTTGGCCTTTTCTGCCTCTTCCTTTTGCCGCGCCGCTTCTGCAGCGGCTTGCTGGGCTTCTGCCTTTGCCTTCTCCGCAGCCGCCTTTGCCTCCTCTGCTTCCTTCTGAGCCTGTTCGGCTTCCGCACGTCGCTTTGCTTCCGCCTCGGCATCGGCTCGAGCTTGGGCTTCTCGTGCCTCGGCTGCGTTCTTCTCCGCAGCCGCCTTCGCTTGCGCCTCATCCTCGGCCCGCTGTTTGACCGCCATTACACGAGCTTCTTCTGCCGTCTGTGTGGTATCCCGCGCGGCCGATTCGATGACGGACTTACCTTGCTTCTGACGGTAAGCCGTTTCGGCTTGCATCAGCAGTTGATCTGCTTTGGAAAGAATCGAACCCGCGTACTTTTCCCCCGCCGCAATATGCGCAATCCGCACCGCATTCCTTGCCTCAAACAGCTGCATCGGTGTCGTGCGATCGATGCCAAAGATCGCGTTCTGGATCTTTTGGTTCGCAGCGGAATATGTTCCGCGTCCCAGCAGTTCGTACCTGGTTTCGATGTTCTCGCCTTGGGCCATCCCTTCGGGAGCGATACTCTCTGCTACAACCGTATCTCCCGGCTGCGTGACCGCGAAGTAAGGTTCCGCCGAAACAATCATGCCGAATGTCTGCATGTCAGTTGAGGCTTTCAGGTGGGCGTTACCTTTTTCAACGACCAACTCACCCAGGCTCTCGGCACGCCCCTGGGGAGAAACGGCCCAAAGGACGTATGTCAGGTACTCAAGGCCAAACTTCGTCGCGTCATCCAGGCCTTCAAACCTCGCATCCACGGTGACTGTACCCTTCTTGCCTTCGAGTTTCGCCTCGCCCGAAGCTCCGCGCATCTGCGCGGTGGCTTGAAACATGACCTTGACATTGCTGCCCTGACGAAAGCGCATCGCCTGCAGCGTCCGGGAAACACTTTTGGACGGCGAACTCGCGGGAGGGGCTTGCGATTGCGCGAGCGCCAGGCTGGCGCTGCAAAGCAAAGTGGCAAAGAAGGTTAACTGTTTCACATGGTCTCCAGTCGCTTCGGATGTAAAGAGGTTGTAATGCTATGATCCCCGTCTTCAAGAGGAAAGGAAAGCCCAGCAGGTATTGCTACTTTGGTTACGTGCAGGCGAGCTCTTGGCAGTCCCTGGCCACAATTCCCCGGCGACCGTCCGCTTGATCTGAAGCGGTCTTCGCTCGCGCCAATTCCTTATCCCCGTTGGCGGAAGAGAATGCAAATCAATACCAACCGATCAATCATCGCGTAAGATAAGCTGCAAGCGATGGATTCGCCGCGCCAGGCCGAGCCCGTAGCAGCACCTCCTTCCAGCCCAAGCGAGCTCTCGCTTGAGTCCGGCCATGTTTCTCTAGAAGGTTTGCATAGAACGGTAGAGGTGCCTCACCATGAGGCCGGTTTCTTCGTACAATGGCGAGCGTTCATCGGCCCGGCCATTCTCGTCAGTGTGGGCTATATGGACCCGGGGAACTGGGGAACCGACCTGGCTGGGGGCGCGCAGTTCAAGTATGGCCTGCTCTGGGTGATTGCAGTGGCCAGCATCATGGCCATTTTTATGCAAGTGATCTCGGCTCGCCTCGGTGTTGTCACCGGCAAGGATCTTGCGCAAGCCTGCCGCGACTGGATGCCTGGGTGGACACGGTGGCCGAATTGGTTCTTCTGTGAATCGGCTATCGCGGCTTGCGATCTCGCTGAAGTTCTCGGCAGCGCCGTCGCAATTAACTTGATGTTCCACATTCCCATTCTATGGGCGGTGATCATAACCGGCCTCGATGTTCTACTTCTCCTTGCCCTACAGCGGTATGGAATGCGGACCATCGAGGCGATCGTACTGCTTCTGATCGTGACGATCGGCTTGTGCTATCTGATCGAAATCTTTGTCTTGCCGCAGACCCGTCCCGACTTCCTCGAGATGGGCAAAGCGCTCGCCACCCCGGGCTTTCGCCAAGCCGGGATGATTTATGTCGCGATTGGAATCATCGGTGCCACAGTCATGCCGCACAACCTGTACTTGCACTCGGCACTTGTGCAGAGCCGCAAGCTGCAGAAGGACGAGGCTTCGATTCGCAGTGCAATCCGCTTCAACACGATTGATTCAACCACTGCGCTCAGTGTCGCCTTTCTGGTAAATGCGGCGATCTTGGTGCTCGCGGCCACCGTCTTCTTCGGTAAGACCAGCGTCGCGGTTGCCAACGGCGAGATCGTTACCTTCAGCCCCGAGAGCGACTGGATCCGAATTGCTTACCTCACGCTGGCTCCCCTAGTCGGGACTTCGGCCGCGAGTACCCTATTTATCGTCGCGCTTCTGGCGAGTGGGCAAAGCAGCACCATTACCGGGACGCTTGCTGGCCAAGTGGTGATGGAAGGATTCATGCGGTGGCGCATTCAACCTTGGGTAAGAAGGCTAATCACGCGGTCCCTGGCCATCATTCCTGCCGTCATCGTGATCGGTATCCGCGGGGATTCAAGTGTGAATGACCTGCTCACGCTTAGCCAGGTCGTGTTGGCGTTGCAGCTTCCGTTTGCTATGTTTCCGCTTCTCACATTTACTAGCTCACGAAGACATATGGGGTCGTGGAAGAGCGGCAAGTTCTTGTTGATGGCAGGCTGGACAAGTGCTCTATTGATTACCGGACTGGACTTGTGGGGATTACCGGAGTCGTTGAAGACCGCATGGCAGGTGATTGTCGGCAACTGAATCGGGGGTAGCCGATGTACAAAACGATTCTCGTAACACTCGATGGCACACCCAGCGACCGTGCCATTATCGAGCATGTGAAACAGCTCGCTAAGCTGGCGCGGAGCCGCATCGTGCTGTTGCATGTCGCTGACGGCTGGGCCGCCCGGACCTACGGGCACGATGCCGTCAGCCCGGAGATTTCCGAAGACACCGCTTATCTGCAGAAAGTCCTCGGCGAGTTCCAGCAAGCCCAAATTCCCGTCAGCTCGGAACTGGCATTTGGGGATCCCAGCCGCGAGATCGTGCGCTGGGTAAAAGAGAAGGGCTGCGACCTTATCGCCATGAGCACCCATGGCCACAAGTTCTTAGCGGATATCTTTCTGGGTACGACTGCAAACCGCGTCCAGCATGCGGTCAGCGTGCCGGTCTTGCTGTTGCGCGCAAGATAGCACTCCGCGGTCGTCTCTGAGACTTTGACTTCGAGTTCCCCCGGCTGAGCTCAAATGCAACCGTTTCAGGGCTGATCCGGATTGCTGCTTTCCCAAACTCCTTCTCCACCAGCTAAACTAATAAGTCAGGCAATTTCTGATTTCTGTGAGGGAGACCCGGGCTTCATGGATAGCTTCCAAGCGCGTTCCAAACTGAAGGTTGGCGGCAAAGAATACGAAATTTACCACCTCGATGCCCTCGACAAGGCTGGTATCTCGACCAGGCACCTACCGTATTCGCTGCGTATTCTTCTCGAAAATCTGCTCCGAACCGAAGACGACCGCAACGTCAAGCCCGATGATATCCGTGCGCTCGCGGCGTGGAACGGCAAAACCAAATCCAACAAAGAAATTGCTTTTACGCCTTCGCGCGTTCTCATGCAGGACTTCACGGGAGTGCCCGTTGTGGTTGATCTGGCGGCCATGCGCGATGCCATGACCAAATTGGGCGGCGACGCGGCGCTCATCAATCCGCTGCAGCCTGCGGAACTGGTCATCGACCACTCAGTGCAGGTGGATGAATTCGGAAAGTCGCAAGCCTTTGCGGTGAACGCCGAGCTTGAGTTCTTGCGCAATAAAGAGCGGTATGCGTTCCTGCGGTGGGGACAAGACTCATTCCGCAATATGGCGATCGTTCCGCCGGACACCGGAATCGTTCACCAGGTTAATCTCGAGTATCTCGCTCGCGTCGTCTTCGTGAAGGAGACGCCGGGTAAACGCGTCGCCTACCCCGATACCCTGGTTGGCACAGATTCCCACACCACAATGATCAACGGTCTCGGCGTGCTCGGTTGGGGAGTTGGCGGAATCGAAGCCGAGGCAGCCATGCTTGGCCAGCCCGTCAGCATGCTTATCCCCCAAGTTGTCGGGGTGAAACTCAGGGGACGGCTGCGGGAAGGCGCCACCGCCACCGACCTTGTTCTCACTATCACCGAGATGCTGCGCAAGCACGGGGTGGTGGGGAAGTTTGTCGAGTATTTTGGTCCCGGCCTACGCGATTTGCCTCTTGCGGACCGCGCAACCATCGGAAATATGTCGCCAGAGTATGGCGCCACCTGCGGAATCTTTCCCGTCGATACAGAGACGCTGAACTACCTCCGCCTCACCGGGCGTTCGGAAGAGCAGATTGCGCTGGTGGAGGCCTATTGCCGCGAACAGGGGCTATTTCACGACAAAGACACTCCGGAAGCAGAATACTCGGAACTGCTCTCTCTCGATCTCGCCACCGTCGAGCCAAGTCTCGCAGGCCCGAGACGTCCCCAGGATCGCGTCGTCTTGTCAGAAGCCAAAGAATCGTTCGAAAAGGCTCTGCCGAGCTTGATTAAGACACCCAAGGCCGATGCCGCGGATGTCTCTACCAACGGCAACGGCCATCTGCACCATGGAAGCGTCGTCATCGCCGCCATCACAAGCTGCACCAACACTTCGAATCCATCGGTCATGTTAGCCGCCGGCCTTCTCGCCAAGAAGGCCGTCGAACGCGGACTCGAGGTGCCCGAGTGGGTGAAGACTTCGCTCGCTCCCGGTTCGAAAGTTGTCCGGGACTATCTCGAAGCTGCCGGTCTCACCGGATATCTCGAAAAGCTCAAATTCCACATCGTTGGCTACGGCTGCACGACATGCATCGGTAACTCCGGTCCCTTGCCGGAGGAAGTTTCCGAAGAAATCGACGAAAAGAACCTTGTTGTGGCCTCGGTTCTTTCTGGAAATCGCAACTTCGAAGGCCGCATCAATCCTGACGTTCGCGCCAACTACCTGATGTCGCCGCCCCTGGTTGTCGCCTTCGCCCTGGCCGGACGCATCGACCTCGACCTTCGCCGAGATCCTCTCGGCAATGGCAAAGACGGCAAGCCGGTTTTTCTGGCTGACGTCTGGCCCAGCCAACGCGAAGTGGACGACGCTGTTCAACAGATCTCTTCGGACATGTTCCGCAACAGTTACGGCGACGTGTTTGCTGGGGACGAGCGTTGGCGTTCGCTCGCGGTCCCGAAGGGCGATACCTACGGATGGGACCGCAATTCGACCTACATCCGCCGCGCACCCTACTTCGACCAGATGGGCGCGAAACCCCATCCCGTCACTGACATCGGTAAGGCTCGGGTGTTGGCCGTGCTTGGCGACAGCGTAACTACCGACCACATTTCACCCGCCGGTTCCATCAAGAAGGACAGCCCGGCAGGGAAGTACCTGCTCGACCATGGCGTACTTCCGGCGGATTTCAATTCGTATGGTTCCCGCCGAGGCAACCATGAGGTCATGGTTCGCGGAACCTTCGCCAACGTTCGATTGCGCAACAAGATGGTTCCTGGCGTCGAGGGTGGTTTCACCAAACACCTACCCGACGGCGCGCAAACGACCATCTTCGAAGCCTCAGAAAAGTACATCGCTGAAGGTGTGCCGCTTGTCATCTTGGCGGGAAAGGAATACGGATCTGGATCATCGCGGGATTGGGCTGCGAAAGGGCCTCGGCTGCTTGGTGTGAGTGCCGTCATAGCAGAAAGTTACGAACGCATTCACCGATCGAATCTTGTCGGCATGGGCATTCTTCCGCTGCAATTCCTGCCCGGAGAAGGCGCGGAATCGGTCGGTCTGACTGGAGAAGAAACCTTTGACATTACTGGTATCGCCGAATTGATCGAGAAGTTCTCTTCCGGCGCCTGCTTGAAGGTGCAGGCGAAGAGCAGTTCCGCTACAAAGGAGTTCGAGGTCATTCTCCGCATAGACACCCCGCAGGAGGCGCTGTATTACGCCAACGGGGGGATTTTGCAATACGTGTTGAGACAGCTGCTGGCAGCAAGCAAGCGACCTGCAGGGGCATAAGCGATAGGCACTTTGTGACGGTGGTCTCATAGACGCGTGGGGATGCCGCTGAGCCAGTCGAAGCGAGCAATTCTCCACCGGGGTTTTGGCACGTTCAGGACGGCAGAGCTTGCGGAAAGCACTCACGTTGCCCGCTGCTATAATCAACTCTTGTCCTCATGCCCCAGAAGCGCCTGATACGCTCCACTACAGTCTTATGTGTTCGCCGCCACGGCCATGTCGTTATGGCTGGGGACGGTCAGGTTACGCTCGGCTCTAGCGTGATGAAACACAATGCGAAAAAGATCCGACGGCTGTACCAGGACAAGATTCTTGCCGGTTTCGCGGGTTCGACCGCCGACGCGTTCTCCCTCTTCAGCCGTTTCGAGTCCAAGTTGGAGCAGTATCACGGGAACCTCGGTCGCGGTGCGGTAGAGTTGGCAAAAGACTGGCGCACGGACAAGTTCTTGCGCCACCTCGAAGCTTTGCTGCTGGTCTCCGACAAAGAGCAGACGTTCCTGCTGAGTGGCCAGGGTGATGTGATTGAACCCGATGGGGGTATTGCCGCTATCGGCAGCGGAGGCCCGTTCGCTGAGGCTGCTGCCAAGGCTCTTGCCGAGCACACGCAACTTTCGGCGCGCCAAATCGCCGAAGAATCTATGAAGATCGCCGGCAAAATGTGCATCTATACCAATGAGAAAGTGACGATCGAAGAACTCTAAAACGGCTTCAGGCTTCGGGCATTGGGCTTAACGAAAAACGAGAAGTCCTGCCGAAAGCCTGGAGCGCGAAGCCGAATTTATGGCCATCTATCTCCCCGCTACCGCCGAAGAAGAACAGCTTGCGCTGGATGAGTTGACTCCGCGTGAAATCGTGGCCGAACTCGACAAGCACGTTGTCGGCCAGTCCGACGCAAAGCGCTCCGTTGCGATCGCCCTACGGAACCGTATGCGTCGCCAGAAGCTTCCTCCCGACCTCGCCGAGGAAGTCATTCCCAAGAACATCATTATGATTGGGCCGACCGGAGTAGGCAAAACCGAGATCGCCCGCCGCCTGGCGAAACTCGCGAACTCCCCGTTCCTCAAGGTTGAGGCCTCGAAATTCACCGAAGTTGGCTACGTTGGCCGTGATGTCGAGTCCATGATCCGCGACCTGGTTGAGATCGCGATCGACAATATTCGGGCAGAGAAGCTCGAAGATGTCGCCGACAAGGCCGAGTTGAACGCGGAAGAGCGCTTGCTCGACATCTTGCTTCCGCCCGCTGCTCCGTCGCATTCCGAGTCAACTGGGTTTCAACTTGAATCTTCAACGGGCGATTCTTACTCGCGCACTCGCGAGAAACTTCGCCAGCAGCTGCGTGAGGGTAAGCTCGACGATCGCATCGTCGAAATCGAAACCCGCGAACGCAATTTCCCTTCCTTCGAAATCATTAGCAATCAAGGCGTAGAGGAGATGGACGTCAACATTAAAGACATGTTGCCGAACATCTTCGGCCAGCGTACCAAGAAGCGGAAAATGAAAGTCAACGAGGCGTTTGAATACCTGATTCAGGAAGAGGAGCAGCGCCTCATTGACATGGACCAGGTCACGCGCATGGCGATCGACCGGGTCGAGGATTCGGGCATCATCTTCCTCGATGAGATCGACAAGATCGCTGGGCGCGAAGGCGGGCACGGCCCCGACGTCTCCCGCGAAGGGGTGCAGCGCGACATTCTGCCAATCGTTGAAGGCACGACCGTCAACACGCGTTATGGAATGGTACGCACCGACCACATCCTGTTCATTGCTGCCGGCGCGTTCCATGTTTCGAAGCCAAGCGATTTGATCCCGGAGCTACAAGGTCGATTCCCAATTCGTGTCGAACTCAAGTCGCTAACCATGGATGACTTCATTCGCATTCTTACGGAGCCGAAGTCTTCACTGGTAAAGCAATATACGGCGCTCCTGGACACCGAAGGTGTGAAGCTGGAATTCACCCGCGAAGCCTTGGAAGAGATCGCCAGATTCGCGTTCCGCGTCAATGAGGGCACCGAAAATATCGGCGCCCGCCGCCTCCACACCATCATGGAGCGAGTGCTCGACGAGATCAGCTTCTCCGCTCCGGAAAAAAAAGGCGAGCAGATCACGGTGGACGCTGCTTACGTGGCTAAGATGCTTAACGACATCGTGAAGGATCAGGACCTGAGCCGATACATTCTGTAGGACCGTCTCCTGCCGCACCGTCACGGCGAACAAACAGGAGCCATTCGCGAGGCGAATGTCCCCGACGGTCGAGGAAGCTGCCTTTGCTAGCCATCCGGTCAAGTTTGGTTGCAAGTGGTACCCTCATTATTCCCCAGGAATGACCGTCGCGAAGATCAACTTGGCGCTGATTTTTGTCTCGCTCGCAGTGCTCGGCGCCTGCGGCAGTCCGGGAGAGCCGCTTCCCCCTTCGCTTGAGCTCGCGCGCCCGGTGAGCGATCTCCGAGCCCTAAGGAAGGGGAACACAGTCATCCTTACCTGGACGGCTCCGACCAGCACCACAGACCGCCACAATATCCGCCATCCCGGCCCAACGGAAATCTGTCGAGCATCGGGAAGATTGCAGCAGTGCGGGGAGCCCATTGCCATGTTGCCTCCCACAAACAATCATGACCAGGATGTCTCTAGAACTTACACAGACACACTTCGAAGCTTTTCGCTCGACCCGGATGCGAAGTTTGTCTATGCCATTGAGGTCCAGAACTCGTACGGCAAGAGTGCGGGGCCTTCCAATCAAGTCCAAGTGCCGGCGGCTCCAACGCTTCCCGCGCCGTCTGATCTGAACGCACAGCTGAGCGGTGATGGAGTACACCTCTCGTGGGCTCCTGCTACCGATGTTCCCCAATCGCCCGGAGTGCTGTTCATTTACCGCCTCTATCGCCAGGAAACAGGCACGAATGCTCAAGCCGTGGCCGGAGAAGTTCCTCTGCGTGCCGATTCGGCTCCCAGCTTTGTAGATAACAGCATCGAATGGGGAAAGACGTACGAGTACAGAATTAGAATCGTTACCTTTATTCAACAATCGCAAGGAACGACGCAGCAAGTCCAGGGGGACGAGAGCCAAGCCGTCACCATCCTGGCTCAGGACGTATTCCCGCCCGCAACGCCCTCCGGATTGCAGGCAGTCTCCAGCGGACCCGGGCAGAAGCGCTTCATCGATCTGGTTTGGGCGCCGGACACCGACGCAGATATTGCCGGCTACAACGTTTATCGTTCCGAAGACGGGGGCGAGGCGAAGAAGCTCAATCCCACACCCATCAAGTCTCCTGCATTCCGTGACAACGACGTTTTGCCGGGGCATGAGTACCGCTACGTGGTTTCAGCCGTGGATGTTCGAGGAAACGAAAGCCCGCGTTCTGAACCAGCCACAGAGAAGCTTGCTGAGCAGTAGCGCGTTTGAAAGACCTCTGGAATTCTGTCGACGGCGGAAGGCTGGTGACTCACGACAGCACATCGTGGTAGAGCGAACAGTCTCCATTCGAGAGAGAGTTAGCTTTGATCGGAGAAGGAAAAATATTTGCGGCGCTCCCGCGTGCTTTTTATGACCGCGATCCAAGAGAGGTCGGGCCGGACTTGCTGGGAAAGGTTCTGGTTCGTAAACAGGGACGCAAGACGCTCGCTGCTCGCATTGTGGAAGTCGAAGCCTATCTTGGTGCCGAAGATCCGGCAGCGCACGCATCAAGCGGAAAGACTTCGCGGAATGCGGTGTTGTTTGGTCCTCCCGGCTACGCATACGTCTACTTCATCTACGGGAATCACTATTGCCTGAATGTTTCATGCCTGCCGGACGGGATTCCTGGCGGAATTCTATTTCGCGCACTCGAGCCGCTAGCAGGAACGGAAGAAATGTTTAAGCTACGCAGAATTGAGAAAGGGGCCGACCTTCGACGGCTTACATCCGGCCCCGGACGTCTCGCTGCAGCTTTCGGAATCACCCGTGAGCGGGATAATGGCAAAGACCTAACGGATGCTCACTCTGATCTCTACATCGCGGAGGTTGGGATGCCTCCTTCTCGAGTGCTCATTACGAAAAGAATTGGAATCAAGAAGGCGGCAGACATGCCCCTCAGGTATATCGTGGCCGGAAATCGATTTGTTTCAGGGAAGCTGTCCGCTGGTAAGTAATTGCGAGTGGCGAGACAAGCTCTTAGCAACGGTCCCAAAATTCTGTGGAAACACACGCACGGGAGAGCCGAGGTTGGTGAACCCGCCACTTTGCCATCGCGAACGCCTGGCGCGGTTCTCTAAACTCGGCGCAAAACCCCGAGGCCGCACCTGTCGCTCATTCTGCACCCTGCGGCAGGAGGGAACGCGTTTCTTTTCACGACTGGCCCCGAGGGTCATCCCGCTGCACGAGGCAAGCGAGAGCACTCTATTCCGCCGCTTCTTTTTCGATCACGACCTTCAAGTGCGCGGTGACGTCCTTGTGTAGCTTAACCGGAACAGTGAAATCCCCGAGAGTCTTTAGGGATTCGTGCAGCTGAATCTTTCGCCGGTCGACATTGAAACCCTTCTTCTCGAGTGCGTCTCCGATATCGCTCGAAGTGACAGACCCGAATAACTGGTCCTGTTCGCCTGCGCGGCGCGTAAATACAACAGAGAGTCCATCGAACTGTTTCGACAGTTCTTCGGCCTGTGCTTTTTCTTTGGCGGAGCGCCGCAATGCGGCGGCGCGCATTTGCTCGATCACCTTCTTGTTCCCGGCGGTTGCCTCAATGGCGAGCTTGCGCGGCAGCAGGAAATTGCGCCCATATCCTTCGGCTACTTTGATCACGTCTCCGCGAGAGCCGAGCTTCGCGACATCTTCTTTCAGAATGACTTCCATTGGTCTCTCCAATCAAATTCATCGCCGCGGATCGCGCGCTTGAACACGGAAAAGAAACAACTATCCGTGAATCCGTGGAAGATAAAGTACTAGACTGCGCGACCTGCAAATGGCAGCAAGGCAATATTGCGCGCCTGCTTAATTGCCGTGCTCAGACGGCGTTGATGCGGCGTGCAAACGCCGGTCAGACGGCGTGGCACGATCTTGCCGCTTTCGGCGACAAACTGCGCGAGCAGGCGCACGTCTTTGTAGTTGATCGCTTCGATCTTCTCGGTGCAGAACTTGCATACCTTTTTGCGACGGAAGAACTTGCGTCCGCCCTGCCCCCCGGGGCCGCCCTCGCGTCCTCCTCCTGGCCCAGAACGCGGCGGTCGCCGCTCGCCTGCCGATGTGTCAGTTGATGCTGGTGCTGGTTTTGTTTCGTCAGCCATGTTGCTCCTTAGAAAATCAGCTCTTGGCTGTTGGCCCTTGGCGCTTGGCGGCGGGTTGTGGCGACTCAATCGTCGCCATCGAACCAGCGGCCCACGGCCAACAGTCAACAGGGATCTTGTTTACGCCGTTGCTGCCGGGGCTTCACCTGCGGGCTCGGAAGTCGCCGGCGCCGCCGTCGATGTTTTGCGACGAGCGTCGCGAATTGCCTTGATCTTGTCGAGGCGCTTTTGCTCTTCATCGGTACGCACGCTGAGGAACTTGATCACAGGTTCCGTTACGCGCAGTCGACGTTCGAGCTCATGCACCAGCCCGCCACTGCCTTCAAAGCTCAGCAGGATGTACACGCCATCATGGAACTTGCGTACTGTGTACGCCAGACGGCGCTTACCCATCTTTTCGACATTCTTTACCTGCCCGCCCGAAGAGGTGACTGCGTGTTCTAAGGTCGAGATCAGCTTGTCCTGATCTTCTTCCGTCATATCCGGCCGGACTATAAACATCAGTTCATAAGTACGATTCATGTAGTTCTCCAAAATTCCATTGCTAGTGACCAACGGTTCAGTCTGCCCGCTACCGGGCTGAGACTGATCCCTAGCCGCTATTCACTTTCCTCTGGCGGATCCGGTTTCCTGTTGAACCGGTTCATTGCCGCCGCAATTCCTTCTTTCAAAATCACATCTACTGCTTCAGCTGCGCTTTGAATCGCGTCGCCCACCTGCTTCAATTGCGACTTGCGGAACGGCCTCAGTATGTTCGTCTCAGGCGCGATGCCGATGCGTACGCGCGCAAACTCCTGTGTACCGAGCGCAGCAATAATCGACTTCATCCCATTGTGGCCGGCCGAACTGCCCCGCTGGCGAATGCGGATCGTACCCATGGGCAGGTCCAGTTCGTCGTAAATGACGATCAGATCCGCATCCGGTCTGACCCCGAGCCTTTCAACAAGTTCCCGCACCGAAACGCCGCTCAAATTCATGAACGTTTCGGGCTTAGCCAGCACCACCGGTTCTTCCCCGATCGTTGACCGCGCCGTTAGCGCTCGGCAGTTCCGGTTTCGAACTTCCACATTCAGATCGTCAGCCAGCTGATCGATCGTAAGAAAACCCAAATTATGGGGCGTGAACTGATATTCGATTCCCGGATTGCCAAGTCCAACAATCAGCTTCACGCCTGTTGCTCGAGTTCACTACTCCGGATTCACACAGATGAACTCGGATCGAGAAACCCAAATGAGGTCTCGGGATCCGAGTTAATCCATGACGAAGAATATTGTGTGCTACTTCTTTTCCTTCTTCTCAGCGGGAGCCTCGGCTTCCTCCTCAGTCTCCTGCTTACCCTTCTTGATGACCTCCGGTTCTGCCGGTGCAGCCGCAGCTTCAGCGGCGGCCGCCTCCGGAGTCGCCGCGACTTCCTCCTTGATGCTGATGATATGCGCCACCGGCTGATCCGCATCCGTCAGAAGACGCACCCTGTCATTCTTCGGTAGGTCAGCCACGCGCAGCACCACGCCAAAAACCAGTTCGGCGACGCTCAGTTCGATCACGTTCGGGATGTCGGCCGGCAAGCACTCGACCTCAACTTCACGCACGATCTGCTCGAGCAATCCGCCCTGCTGCTTAACACCCGCAGGCTCGCCAATTAGCTCGATGGGCACGTTTACGCGCAGCTTCTGGTCCATGGCGATGCGCTTCAAGTCGATGTGTAGCAGAGAGCCCTTGATCGGCTCATACTGCCAGTCCACGATCATCGCCTTGGTCTTTTCGCCGTCGAGCGCAAGATCAAACACAGAGTTGTGTCCGGTTTCCGAATGCAAAATGCGCGAAACCTGGCGCGGATCAACCGCGACTGGAACGGCCGATTTACCGGCGCCATAAACCACCGCGGGAATCTTGCCGTCGCCGCGTACGCGGCGGGCATCGTTTTTGGTGCCAGGAGTCCGCGGCTGCGCTTCAAGAGTGCTGGTATCTGCTGTTTTTGTTGCCATATTCGAATTCCTTCAAGTCCTACAAAAAGAGTTTGCTGATCGAAGTTTCTTCGTGAATCGACTGGATTGCGCGTCCGATCAGCCCCGCAATCGTCAATACGTGAATCTTCCCGCCACAGTCGGTGCGGGCTTTCTGCGCCGCTTCGCTCAGCGGAATGGTATTCGTGACTACAACTTCCTTGATGCACGATTTCATGATGTTCTCGACCGCGGGTCCTGAAAATACGGGATGCGAACAGCACGCGTACACCGTGTCGGCGCCATTGTCGATTAACGCGGCTGCCGTCTTCACTAGAGTGCCCGCCGTATCGATCAAGTCATCGATCACCAAGCAGGTACGGCCTTTTACATCGCCGATCACGTGCATGACTTCAGCAACATTCGCCTCACTTCGCCGTTTGTCGACAATTGCCAACGCCGCGTCAACCTTCTTGGCGAAGAAGCGCGCACGCTCCACGCCGCCAGCATCAGGTGAAACCACGGTCAAATTCGGCAGCTGCAACTTCTTGAAATGGTCGACCAACACCGGCGAGGCGAACAGATGGTCGACGGGAATATTGAAGTATCCCTGCAATTGCGGTGCGTGTAAGTCGACAATCAAGGCACGGTCCGCACCCGCCGTGGTCAGCAAATCGGCGACCAGCTTCGACGAAATCGGAACCCGCGGCTTGTCCTTGCGGTCCTGCCGGGCGTAGCCGTAATACGGTATTACGGCGGTGATGCGCCGCGCCGAGGCGCGCTTGGCTGCATCGATCATTAACAGCAACTCCATCAAATGCTGGTCCACCGGACGGCAAGTAGGCTGCATGATGAAAACATCCGCGCCGCGCACATTCTCCTGGATCTGAACGTATGCCTCGCCATCGGCAAACCGCGTCACCAGCGCCTGCCCGCGATTCATGCTCAAAAATGCGCAAACCTCGTCCGCAAGAGGCATGTTCGCCGTACCGCAGAAGATTTTGAACTTGTCATCCACACGCACGCGTTGAGGTTTGCGATCGTGTTTCTCGTCAGCGTTCATTTTCTTTTCTGCCGCAGTGGCAAGTGTAGCCATAGTTTTAACCGCCGGTTCTCGGTTTCAACTTCGTTGTGCGCGTCACGGACAACAATCCGTAGTCGAACGGCTGATTTCCTGGCTGGGCCGCTAGGATTCGAACCTAGACAAAGTGCTCCAAAGGCACTTGACCTACCATTAGTCGACGGCCCAGTAACCTCCCTGCCGGTTGTTGACCCTTGGCTGTTCAAACCAGCCAGAAACGCCAAGAGTTACGAGGCAATAGCCAACAGCCGCCTCCAATACAATCGCTTCGTCAACGTAGTAGTGACTAACGCCCGCGTACCGTGCACCGACAACTTCTTACGCGCGGCGTCCGCTTTCTCACGCGAAGCGAACAAGCCGTAAACCGCCGAACCCGATCCGGAAAGCGACGCGTACTGCGCCCCAGACCTTTCGAGCACACGCTTTACCTCGCGCAATTCGGGATGCTGTGGAAAGACGACTTCCTCGAAGTCGTTTTCTATCCCGGTACGGACAAGGTCGAGTAGTGGGCTCTCGGCCCGGCCTCCACCCTTAGCGGAGACACCGGATCTGCGGCCATGTTCCGGCGCAGCCAGCCACGCAGAAATCTCGCGGCTGGATGTCAACATTCTATCGGAGGGGGCGGGACAGGTCAATTCACCACTAGCGATCGCGTTCCTTGCATCCCAGTCCCTGAAAGCTCTCGGTGTCGATATCGCAATCTCTGGCAGTGCAACGACGCAAGGCGTTGAAGGCAAGTCTGGCAGCGGATACACTTCCTCGCCGCGAGCGACGCCTAACACGGTTCCACCAATGAGGAAAAGCGGCAGGTCTGACCCTACTTCGGCGGCGATCCTCAGCCGCTCGGCCGGATCAAGAGCCTTCTTCGCTGCGCGTTCAAGCGCCAGCATTGCCGCAACTGCGTTTGCCGATGCACCACCTAACCCACCCTGCACTGGCAATCGTTTCTCGATCGCGATCTCCACGCGGCCAGTCATCTTCAGGGCTTCTATGGTTCGGTCTGCAATCTTGTAACAGGTGTTTGAGCCGTCGCAAGGCACCCGCGGATCGTCACACCTAATATTAATTCCGGTACCGCGGCCAATCGAAACCCGAACAAAATCATGCAGCGCAATCGTCTGATACACAGTTCGCAGCTCGTGAAACCCATCTGATCGCAGCGGACCTATGCGCAAGCCAAGATTGATCTTGGCAAAAGATGGGACGCTTACGCTCATGGCCGAATGATTGTACAGGTAGTCGACTGTCAAGGTTTCGATTGATTCCTTAGTTGTGTTTTGGCAACCTTGCGGCCATGAGCTATGAATCGCAGGCGGAGCAGGAGGGGTGAGTATTAGCCCATTTCCGCTCGGTTCTTCTCGGTATGGGGATTGTGGTTTTTGGAGGAGTTAACTACCTCTTGCGCGAACTACTTCGATGCTTGCGGGAACACGGGGCAGAAATGTGGCAAGCAGTACCGGCCCAAATTACTGCGTTCGGTACCCTGGACGAGCATTCGCTCACGGAATCAGCAGCAGTTTCCCGGTTGTCCTCCGCCCTACCAGGTCTCGATGTGCCTGCTGCGCGTCTGCTAGTTTGTAGATGTGCTCGATGCGCAGCTTCAGCTTCCCAGCTGCAATCATTCCGAAGACAGCATCCGCCCGCATCACGAGTTCCTCCCGGGTCAGGGTGTAATGGCCCAGGGTTGGGCGAGTCACAAACAACGATCCTTTCGTGCTCAGCTGGATCAGGTCGAATGGGGGGACCGCGCCGCTTGATCCCCCAAACAAGACCATCATTCCCCGCGGGCGAAGCACATTTAGGCCCTTTTCGAAAGTTGTTTTTCCAACGGAATCGTAGACGACGTCCACGCCTTTTCCACCGGTCAGGCGCTTGGTCTCGGTCTCAAAATCTGACTGGCTGTAGAGAATGATGTCGTCCGCTCCAGCACCCAGCGCCAGCTTGGCTTTCTCTTCCGTGGAAACCGTTCCTATCACGCGCGCTCCAATGTTGTGAGCCATCTGGACGAGCAAAAGCCCTACGCCTCCAGCCGCGGCGTGAAGCAGAGCAGTTTGTCCGGCCTGGAGCGGAAATGTGGAGTAGGCAAGGTAATGCGCGGTCATTCCCTGCAGCATGGCAGCCGCGGCGTCGCGCTCGCCCACGTCCGAAGGAATTCGCACCAGGCGGTCGGCGGGGACAGCAGCGTACTCCGCGTACGAGCCCAGCACACTGGAATAAGCGACGCGATCCCCCGGCTTTACGGTTTTTACGTCGGCTCCAACCTCGTGGATGACGCCAGCGGCTTCCTGGCCATTGACAAACGGCAGGGGCGCCTTATAGCGGCCCTCTCGAAGGTAGACATCAATGAAGTTCACACCGATCGCAGCAATCTTCACGACCGCTTCATTCGGTTTCGGCGTTGGTACGGGAATGTCGACAAGTTCTAAGGCTTCCACGCCGCCGGGTTGCTGGACTTGAATGGCTTTCATGAAGTTTTCGATTCCGGAATACTCCAAAGGATGCAGTTCTGAACCAGGTCCCCGGCAACGATTTCATCATTGGCAGTTTTTCGCGATTTCGCTCGCCGCCCCTATCTCGGCCAGTGACATGCTCGTGTCGGGCCGGGCTTGGCGGTGGCCGTGTCGTACTTGACCTGGCCGTTCGCAATACCTCGGGCTGAAACACCCAGGCACTTGGGGCTCAAGAGCCCAACCCACAGCAATCATGAACAACAAAGTTGTAAGCGCATCAGGCGGTTCTACGCTGCTCCCTTCTGCGCTTCTTTCAGCCACTCCAGAACCTGTTCTGCATGGCCTTCCGGTTTCACCTTCTCAAAAATGTGCTTAATCTTGCCGTCTGGTCCAATGATGAACGTCGTTCTCGCCACTCCCATGACTTTCTTTCCATACATGTTCTTCTCCTGCATCACGCCATAGGCATTGCAAATCTTCTTGTCGGCATCGGCAACCAGCGTGAATGGCAGATCGAATTTGTCGGCGAATTTCTTCTGATCTTTGTCGGTGTCGGGTGAGACTCCCAACACGACGGCGCCGATCCTCTCTACGCGTTTGAAGGAATTGCGGAAGCTGCATGCTTCAATGGTGCAACCTGGGGTGTCGGCACGAGGATAGAAATAGAGCACTACCCACTTGCCTTTGTAATCCTTGAGTGCCACTTTCTCGCCATTCTGGTCAACGGAGCTAAAGTCCGGGGCCTTATCATTGATTTCCATGAGATTCTCTCCTGAACGTCAATGTTTATACCGCAAAAGGAGCCAAGGCGCATCCAATCTGAGTATGCGTTGCCGACCTATATGGATTGCGGTTGTTTGTGCGTCGCTGGTTAGCATCGCCTCCGCCCAGGTGGCGAAACGACGCGCCGTAAGCACTGGACCGCGGGCAGTTGGTCTCGTGGAGGTTGATTCCCAAGGCCGCGGCCGCCTCGTTCCCGTGGTGATCATGGTGGACGGCAAGTTCTACGACGCGAGTGTCTACAAAGCGGATCCAGTTCCCATGGCCCTGCAGCCGGGGACGGTTTACGAGGCCGTCAAGTCTGGCGTGTCGCAGGGACTCTTTACCGTGAGTAACCCTCTCCCGCAGAAAGACTGGGTGGGCCTGGGAAGCTGGAAGACGAACGAACAGATCGCAGCCGAGAAAGACAAGGTCCAGGCGCGTGCCACGAAGTTGTCAGAGAAACACGAGGACGATATCCGGGCAGGTGGTCCGCCTCGGTTGAGTCGTACGCCGGAGGGCGCACATCCGCAAAAAGCGGAAACTACGCCTACGAAAACATCGGAAAGCGCTCCCCCAAAAACCAGCGACGACGATACCGACCGCCCGGTGCTCAAGAAGCCTGCCCCAGCTCCGCAGCCAGTCGTGGCCGATACTCCAACCGACAATTCAGAGCGTCCCGTGCTCCGCCGGCAGAGCCCCGCAGAAGCCGAACAACAAACGAAAATTACGCCCGACACCACACAAGTACAAGGGAATCTCGATGTGATTCCCGCAATCTCGGACGCCGATGGTCCGCAACCGCGTCCATACGCTTACCAGACAAAGCCGGACGAGGATCAGGATTTCATGAAGAAATTGACTGCCATGGCTACCGATGAGGTGAAGCGGCGCGTCGCGCTGCTTTCGCCGAGGGAAACGAAGCCCAAGGGCGCTTCCTCGTCTGCCGTTCCCAACTTCCGTGATCCGCAACTCAAAGTGTTGGACATCTCCGGAACCAACGAAGCCATTCTGATTTACTCTGCTACTGCGACCATTCCCGGACGCGCCGATCTCCAGTTCAGCACCACGGTCGTGGCCCGGCAGGACATCTACGCCGACCTGCATAAGATCTTTTCTCACACCACCGACAACAACCACCTCGACGTGCAGCCTCGTTACGAGTTCATTGATGCCGTAGACGCCGACGGCGACGGGCGCGGGGAGTTGTTGTTCAGACAGGTGGGAGGAGGCGGAACCGGATATGGACTCTATCGCGTGATTGGCGATCGGTTGTGGCCGCTCTTTGAAAGCAAACCCGGATCATAGACGAACCCCTCCTCTCCCGTTCCTCGCTGAGTCAAAGCCCGGTTAGGCTAGTACCGCATCTTCTGATTTTTGCGTCTTCCACTCAGCGGCGGCGCGTAGGAAGGCAACAATGATGGGATGTGGTTTCCCCGGTTCGGAAGACAGTTGCGGCTGAAACAGGGTGGCAATAAAAAAGCGGTGGGCTTGGGATTCAATTGCGCGGGGCTCCTGCCGTTCTCCGCGAGCTACGAATGGAAAGCCAGCTTCGATGAAGGCCCATTCGAAATCCGCGTTCACCTCGAAGTTGCAAAAGAACCCTTCTTCCACCACGTCTTTCCCGTAGAACGAATGCAGATACGATCCCGGCCGAATCCGGAGGCCACTCTGCGTCCCCGACAATTTGGGGGCACCAGGGGCACGCTTGGGTACCTCGCAGTCCACCGGCGTGATTACGATCTGGCCAGCCCCGGGTGCGTTCTCTGCAGAATTGGCGTCCGCCATGCCCACCACGTTGCGTGCGATTTCGATCAACGTGTATTGAAAACCGCCGCAAGTCCCAAGAAATGGCCAGTCACGGCGCCGCGCAAACTCAATTCCACGCAACATACCTTCGAAACTTTTGTAGGGGCTTCCCGGTGCGGCCCACAAGCCATCGAAAGCTTCAAGCTTCGTGTCGAGTTCAGGATCGAGCAGGGAATCGGTTGGCAGCCACTCAGGTTTGACCGCAATCTTCAGCGGAGCAGAGGCGTGTTGGATCGATTTCTCAACCCACGGAAGAGTAGGCGACGCCGGATCGAACTCTCCGAAAATACCAATGCGGACGGCGTCTGCCACGGATTCATTGTAACTGAGGGCCGCCGGAAGCCGAGGCAGGTGACTCGGTTACAAATCACTCGTAGCGCAATGCTTCGACGGGATCAAGTTTTGAGGCCTTCAATGCCGGAAAGAGTCCGCTTATGACGCCGACCAGAAGCAACACCAAGGTGGAAACCATCACCGTCATCATCGAGATGCGAAGGTGGATGTCACCCTTACCGGAATCGTCCTCAAAAAGCGGACCCATCATCGGGAGCGTTCCTACCGCGGCCGCCACGGCGTATGACACAATGACGCCGATTGCGCCGCCAAGCAGCATGATTAATAGCGTTTCAGCCAAGAATTGCAGCTTAATATGAGAACGCTTGGCCCCAAGCGCGCGCCGCAAGCCGATTTCACGAATCCGCTCCTCCACAGAGACCAGCATGATGTTCATCACGCCGACCCCGCCAATGCCGAGCGTCAGGGTACCGATGAACGTCAGCAGGACTTCCAGGCCGATGGTGATGCCGTCAATCACAGGACGGAATTCGTCGCGGCCGAACATCTGCAGCGCCTTGGGGTCCGTTGGCGAAAAACCTTGCCGGTTCGCGAGGGCAGCTAGCACTTGCGCCATCGCACGCTTTTCGAACTGCGGCGCGATTGGAGCGAACACAATGACCGCTCCGTAGCGGGTATTCCACAGATCACCGGCGGTCGGGTACGGAATCCAGACGGAATCGTCGTCGCTGGAGAAGTAGTTACTGAGCTGGATCTTGCGCTCCATCACACCAATGACTTCGAAACGCACACCGCCAATCTCTACCGTCTCGCCGACAGCTGGTCTGCCACTAAAAAGCTGTTCCTTGAGATGACCGCCAAGAAAACACACGCGCCGGCGTTCGAGATCGTCACTGCTGTTGATCCACCGGCCTTCGGAGGGGACTTCGTTGCGCATCTCTCCGTATTCCGGACAGACGCCACGAACCGCAGCTGTTCCGACCAGTCGATCCTGATATGCGATCCCTGGCCGCCGAACGGTTTCGCGACAAACATACTTGACCAGTGGCGCCGTTGCCTTGATGAGGTCGACGTCGGCTTGTTCGAGAACCACTTTTTTGCCCGCGCGTTGCCCTCCCGGCTGTTCGCTAGTCTGTCCCGGCCAACCGATGACCACACTTTTGCCGAACGCATCGAAGCCATTGACGAGCACGCTCCGAAAGCTGTTGCCATAAGCAATGAGCAGCGTGACGGTTGCGATTCCCCACACAATCCCAAGCATGGTGAGTAGGCTGCGGGTGACATTGCGTTTCAACGCAATCCAGGCTTCGACGATGATTTGCGTCAGCATGAAAAATGGCTAGTGAATAGTGGCTAGCTCGGGAGCAGTCAATCCCTGCTGGTAGGTAGGTTTTTGTCTGCCACTAGCCACTATTCACTCGCCAGTTGTTTACCCTCCGGCCTCGAAGCGCAATGCTTCAATCGGATCGACCGACGCCGCACGTCGTGCCGGGACCATGGCGGAAAAGACCGCAATCGTCCCCAACATTAGGCACGCGAGCAGGCCGGTTTTCCAAGTGGCCACAAGGCCCGCGAAGAAATCCGGCATGGGCAGCAAGTTTACAAGTGCACAAATCCCATACCCGACACCAAGCCCCACTCCCCCGCTGGTGATGGCAATGATCATCGCCTCTATAAAAAACTGTCGCAGGATCGAGTGCGCGGGGGCGCCGAGAGCCTTCCGCACCCCAATTTCGCGGGTTCGCTCGCGAACCGCAACCATCATCACGTTCATCACTCCTATCCCGCCCAGAAACAAAGTTACGAGACCAACAGCGCCGAGAAAATACTTCATACCGTCGGTCATTGTGGTAAAGGCTTTGGCCTCTTGCACAGTGTCCCAGATTGGGCATGCTTCTTTGTCTGTGGGATCGTAGCCGTGCATGCGAGCCAGTGCCGCACGTACTTGGTGCTTGCAAGCCTCATGTTGCTGCACGCTTTTGGGCGTGACCAAAAGCTGATCAAAGGTGCGCGCAGTACCGGGTGGTTTGTCGGGCAGATCGCGGCGCATCGCCGAGAACGGAACGAAGACTTTGTTCACGTCCCAACCGTCGTAGGAGGAGTCCTGTTTCTTCTTGGCCATGACACCGATGACCAGATATGGAATTCCGTTCAGGTAGACATTCTCGCCAACAGGGTTTCGACCTTCGGTGAAGAGTTGCTTGGCGGCGTCGGTCCCGAGAAAAGCCACACGGCGGCCTTCCCGCTCATCGTCCCAGTTGTAGAAGCGACCAGAACCCACCGTGAGACTGCGAATGTCGCCAAACTCGGGATAGGAACCGGTGACCAGAAAAGAAGCGTTGTTATAGTTGCTATGAGTACGAACATCGCCTTGCTCCAATTCCGGAATGGCGTACTCACAGTCAGGCCCCTCCGACTGTACCGCCTGAACATCCGCGTATTCCCAATGCACAACCTTGCCGGCTCGAGTACCTCCGGCCTGAAGGCTGGTGCGCCCGTGAAAGACAATCATGATGTCTTTGCCCAAATTGCGAGACTGTATTTCCTGACCCTTCCGCAGCCCCTCTCCGGCGGCCACCATGAGGACGATGGACACGATGCCCCAGGCAATACCAAACATGGTCAAGAAGGTCCGCAGCTTATGGGCCCACAGCGTACGGAACACATCCCCGATAAGGTCGCGGAAAACCATGACTTAGCGTTGGACGCCCTAAGCAACAGAAAGTAAGCCGGGCGCCTGAGAGGTTATACGGCCTCGAGAAGCAATAAGTTCAAAGAAATGAGGGTTCGAGAGGGCACAGCTTCAGGCGTGTCCTCCCCAAAAGCGACTAGGCGTTAATCGCCAGCCCATACACGCTGTTGGAGGCGTCGAGCATGGCTTCCGCCAGGGTTGGGTGCGCATGGATGGTCCACATCAGGTCTTCGACTGTGGCCTCCAGCTCCATTGCCGTTACCGCTTCCGCAATCAGTTCCGTCGCCTGCGGGCCGATAATGTGCACGCCTAAGATTTCCCCGTATTCTTTTTCAGACACAATCTTGATGAACCCTTCGTGCTCACCGACGATGGAAGCGCGGGAATTGGCAGTGAACGGAAACTTTCCAACCTTGACATCGTAACCCTGCTCGCGAGCTTTGGTCTCAGTTAGACCAACGCTTCCGATCTCCGGATGGCAATAGGTAACGTTCGGAATTCGCAGCAGGTTGATTGGCTTGTCCTGCTTACCCGCGATATTTGCAACCGCCACGATACCCTCCATGGCGCCTACGTGTGCCAGCTGCGGGGTTCCAAGCACTATGTCGCCGATTGCATAGATGCCCGGCTCGGATGTCTGCATCCACTCGTTGGTCTTTAAAAATCCGCGTTCGTTTTGAATTTTGGTGTTCTCCAGACCCAGGTTGTCGGTGAGTGGCTTGCGTCCAATTGCGATGAGAATCTTCTCGGCTTCAATCTTCTGCTGCTTACCATCCGCGCTGAAGGTAACCGCGACGCCGACTTTGTTCTTTTCGACCTTCTCGACCTTCGCGCCCAGGTGATAGGCGATGCCGCGCTTGCGGTACACGCGAGCCAGTTCCTTCGATACTTCTTCATCCTCGAGTGGAACCATGCGCGGCAGCATTTCGAGAATAGTGACCTCGCAATCGAACGAGCGAAAAATGGAGGCGAACTCGACACCAACAGCGCCTGCACCAACCACCACCAGCGACTTGGGTGCCTTGCCGAGCTTCAGGATCTCAATATTCGTGAGTACTCGGTCATCGGGAAGGAGGCCTGGGATCATGCGGGCCTCGGATCCAGTCGCCAGAATCACGTTCTTGGCCTTGATTTGCGAACTCTTGGTGCCATCTGTCAAGTCGATGGTGTGGATTCCGTTCTGTGCCGAACCAGTCAGCTTGCCATAACCCCTTAGCGTCTCGACTTTGTTTTTGCGCATCAGGAACTCAAGTCCCTTGGCGTGCTTGTTGACGACCTTGGTCTTGCGCTCCAGTACGGCATCCCAGTTCAGCTTGCGCGACCCCACGCCTTCAATTCCAAACTCGGAAGCGTCCTTCAGGTGATCCCAGAGCTCGGCGTTGAAAAGCAGAGCTTTCGTAGGGATACAGCCCACATGCAGGCAGGTGCCGCCAAGATATGGATCCTTCTCGATCAGGGCTGTCTTCAGGCCAAATTGCCCAGCTCGAATGGCTGCGGTGTACCCCGCCGGCCCGCTGCCAATGATGGCTACGTCATACGTGGTTTCAGGCAAAGTCGTGCTCCTTCTACAGAGTGGATGAGCGCAGGCAAACCAAAGATTCTACCAGCCGGAATGCCTTGGAAAAGGCAAGAGGGGCGCCTGCTGCTTGCGCAAGGCGCACTTCGGCGCAACGGGGAACTTCCGGTCGTGATACGACGTACCAGATTGCGGGACCATACTGCAATCAGCAGGAGGTTTAAGCGATGGCCGTCTTTCTTCACTTCCCATTTCTTGCGCCGCACATTTTCGGGTTCGGGCTGATCATGTACTTCTTGCCCACGATTCTTGCCGCCGCTCGCAACAAGCGGGACGTCGGGGCAATCTTCGTGCTGAATTTCTTCCTTGGGTGAAGTTTTTCGGCTGGATCATCGCCCTGGTCTGGGCTCTGAAGCACGACTATCCGGCTATAGTGCGCTGAAACGAACTATCGCTTTACCCGGACCTGGACCGAGGTCCCTTCCGGAATGCTGCCGTTTAGAAGTTCTATTTTCCCATTTCGGACAATGCCGTTGAGCTCTTGCGGGGGCGGTTGCGCGGTCGCGACCTGCGAACGACCAGATCCCTTATCCATTGCGGCATTTGCGAGTTGATCGGCTTCTCGATTGTGTCCCCGCAGAACATGCTCGATCTCAAACCAATCGAGTTGCCTGACAAGTTGGCTTGCCCGAGCATGGAGATCGCGCAATGTGGGTTCCTTTACTTTGTAAATCCCTTTCATTTGACGGACGAGCAGTTCCGAGTCGCTGATTACTTTCAACGCTTTGGGACCGTGCTCCATCGCATACTCCAGCGCCCCAATGAGCGCCTGGTACTCCGCGAAATTGTTCGTTTGGCGGCCCAGGTATTGGCTCAGTGCGGCAACTTTGTTTCCCTGTCCATCGTGGATGACAACGCCGTATCCTGCCGGGCCAGGATTTCCTCGAGCTCCGCCGTCGGTGTGCGCGATGAGATATTTCTCGGGAGCAGCCTTCATTTTTTACCTTCCAGCTGCCAAGCGAGTGGCTAGTCTCGGGGGGAGATTCGCGGAAAAAATGCGCTCCTGCGCTGAGCGTAGATCGTATGGGCTGCGACAAAAAGTCATGGTTCGCGCTAGGGTATCGAAAACCCCGAAGCCGGCGCGCCAATCGCCGTCCCTCGGTTGCCCCACCGAGCCGGGATTAATCATGTAGGTAGTGCCACTTTCCAGTTCTAGACTCCAGGATTCAGCCTTTGCAATGCTGGCGTATTCGGGATAGATCGATTCGGCCACTCCGGAACGCATGCGAAACAGCCCTTGAATGTGCGTGTGGCCAAAGAACGTTACCGGAACATCGCTTGTCGCCAGCACTCCAATTGCATCCTCCACGTTCACAACGTAACGATCCTCGTCATCCGGGGCCCCATGAACCAGTTGCACCTCGGGTACCTCCGGCAGCTTCACCGGTCCTTGTGGAAGGCCACGCAGCCAGTTCAAGTTGACATGGTCGAGGTGGTCGCGATTCCAGAGGGCTGCGAGCCCGGCGACGGGATTGAAACTCTCGACATTCTCGATCCCTGAGACCGCCTTGTCGTGATTCCCCCGCACAAACACCTCGCCGAGCGACCGGGCGCGAACCGTGACCTCGTTGGGGCTGGCACCATACCCGACCACGTCGCCGAGGTTGAACACCCGATCATGCTCTGGTGCTGCAGCTAAACACGCCTCAAGCGCTTCGAGGTTGCTGTGTATGTCGCTGACGAGGAGTATGCGCATAGCCAAGTGCCGGCGCGCTCCGGCGTGCCGGTCGGAATGGCGATTATAAAACGCGCGCGTTCTTGGTGACCGGGCACCTCGCCCAATGGGCCGGTGCTACTTCTTCGAGCGGGGGAAGTTCGCGTGCGCATTCGTCCACACGCAAGTCGCACCGGGGTTCGAACGGACACCCCGGCGGCATTGCATTCACCGGCGGAACTGCGCCGTCCATGGTATGCAATGGCTGTGCGCGATTGGATTTGAGTGTTGGCACCGCCTGCAGCAAGCCCCTGGTATACGGATGGAGAGGGTTAGCAAAGATGTCTTGGCGTGAACCACGTTCCACCAGAGTGCCTGCGTACATCACGGCAACGTGATCGGCTACGTGCGACACGACTGCCAGATCATGCGAGATGAACAGCATCGCAAGCCCGAATTTCTCCCGAAGTTCCGCCAGCAGATCAAGGATCTGCTGCTGCACGGTTACATCGAGGGCGGTTGTGGGCTCGTCCGCGATCAGTAGTTCAGGTCGATTCACAATCGCCATCGCAATCATAACCCGCTGTCTCATTCCCCCCGACAGTTGGTGGGGATAGTCCAATGCTCGCCGGGGTGCATCGGTGAGCGCCACTTCCTTCAGCGCTTCGACTGCGCGATCTCGCGCTTCTTTTTTCGAAACATCGTTGTGTGCGCGCACGGCTTCCGCAATCTGGTCACCTACGAGCATTACCGGATTCAGCGCTGTCATCGGCTCCTGAAAGATCATGGAAATCCGCGAGCCGCGTAAAGGCCGCATTTGTTCGAGATCAATGCCAGCGAGGTCTTTCGCGGTGTGCTCAACCTCGAAACGGATTTCGCCGGTCACGGCAGCCACTGCCGGCAACAATCGCATAATCGCCAGGGATGTGACGGACTTTCCCGATCCCGACTCTCCTACGAGGCCAAGGACACCGCCCCGCGGAATGCTGAAGCTCACATCACGCACTGCGGTCACCGGGCTCGGAGAACCGGGAAACTGCACGCGCAAGTTTCTTACTTCGAGGAGCACTCGTTCATGTTAGCAGTCGTCCTCGAAGGTGGGCATTGACGCGGCCCGAGTGGAGCAGCTACTTTGATGGAACGGTTGTCGAAAGAGCCGCAAAGGGGAGTCGCATTGAGGGTGAAGTTTGCCGTTTGCTCTTGCACCAACATCCTTGTAGTCTTCCTCAGCCTAAGTTGCGGCGATAGCTCCTCTTCAACATCCAACCCCAGCAACTCGGGATTCCCCCCCGCGACAGCATCCCTGGTGAAACTCAGCACCGATACTTTCACCAACAGCACCAGTCAGCACGCGACCGAAGTCGAACCCGGCAGCTTTTCATTTGGCTCTACTGTGATCACAAGCTTTCAGGTCGGACGTATCCAGGGAGGCGGCGGCGCGGATATCGGCTTCGCCGTTTCAACCGACGGTGCTCTCACCTGGACGAACGGGTTTCTCCCCGGTATCACGACTTTTCAAGGCAATGGCACGAATTCAGCGGTAAGCGACACCAATGTTGCCTACGACCCGAAGCATGGGGTGTGGTTGATCTCCTCCTTGCCAATCACAAGTACCAACGTCCAGGTCGCTGTAAGCCGCTCAACCGATGGCGGTTCAACCTGGGCGAATCCGATTGTTGTTGCTCAAAGTCCTGGGCTGGACAAGAATTGGCTCGTGTGCGATGGAAGCACCACCAGCCCTCACTATGGCAACTGTTACATGGAGTGGGACGACAACAACAACGGCAATCTAATCCAGATGAGCACCTCAACCGATGGGGGGTTAACCTGGAGTGCGGCCCTAAGCCCCTTAGACATGCCACATGGCCTGGGCGGGCAGCCCCTGGCTCAGCCAAATGGAACGGTTCTCGTCCCGTACCTGGGAGACGCGATGGTTCCAGCGAAGATCCAGTCGTTCTCGTCCAACGATGGGGGAGCAACTTGGAGCTCTTCTGTGCAAGTCTCGACCGTGAGCGATCATGTAGTGGCGGGCGGCCTGAGAAGCGACGCCTTGCCTTCGGCTCAGATTGACGGGGCAGGGAACGTCTACGTTATCTGGCAAGACTGCCGTTTTCGCACAAATTGCAGTTCGAACGACTTGGTCATCAGTACTACCGCCGATGGTGCAACTTGGACAGCCCCAGCACGAATTCCGATTGACTCTACCACCAGCACCCTCGACCATTTCATTCCCGGCTTGGGCATCGATCCAAACACTTCGGGGAGTGGGGCGCACCTGGCACTCACTTACTACTACTACCCCGTCTCGACTTGCACGCCGACAACCTGTGCCCTTTATGCGGGAATCATTTCATCGCTCGATGGAGGACAGACGTGGAGCAATCCAACCCCTCTCGCGGGCCCCATGTCTTTGGGTTGGTTGCCGTCCACCTTCTCCGGGCAGATGGTAGCGGACTATATAAGCACATCGTTTGTGAATGGCAAAGCCTACGGATTCTTCGCTGTGGCGACTGCCAAGAGTGGAACGACATTTGATCAAGCCATCTACACCAACCAGAGCGGCATGGACGTTGTCACTGCCCAAGGGAAGCACAATTCCGCCGGAGGGCAGCCGGCATCCAGCCTATGGTCTAGCCGGCACCCCCGCCCCGGCGCCCTCTCGAACTTGGCGATGAGATAGGGTCTTTAGGATTTTCCAGGACTTTTTTCAAACAGGGACAGGTTCAAAGCGGTATATTCCCGTGTTTCTTCGACGGGTTTTTGTCCCGTTTAGTCTGGAGCATTTCGAGCGCATCAATCAGCTTCCTACGCGTCTCCCGCGGTGGGATTACTGCGTCCACGTATCCTCGTTCGGCAGCCACGTATGGATTGGCGAATCGGTTGCGGAATTCTTCGATCTTCTCCTTGCGGATGTGCTCGCGGCTGGCGGCGTGCTGTTGCTGGTCGGCGTACTTTTGGGCCGAATGTTCGAGTTCCCGCTTGTAAACGATATCCACTGCACCTTCCGGCCCCATGACCGCAATCTCCGCAGTCGGCCAGGCGTAGTTCACGTCCGTGCGAATGTGCTTTGACGCCATTACGCAATAAGCGCCCCCATATGCCTTGCGGGTGATGACGGTTAGTTTCGGCACCGTAGCTTCCGCGAAAGCAAAAAGAAGTTTTGCTCCGTGCCGGATAATTCCACCGTACTCTTGCTGTGTGCCGGGCAAAAACCCCGGTACATCCTCGAAAGTGATCAGAGGGATGTTGAAGCAGTCGCAGAAACGCACAAATCGGGCGCCCTTCACGGAAGCGTTGATATCGAGTGTTCCGGCGAGAACCGCAGGTTGGTTCGCCACAATTCCCACGGACCTGCCGTTCAGGCGAGCGAAGCCTACCACAATGTTCTTCGCATAGTGCTCCTGCACCTCGAAGAAGTAGCCCTCGTCGATCACGCCGCGTATGACGTTCTTTATGTCATAAGGCAAGTTCGATTGCGCCGGCACGATGGTGTCCAGCGATGCATCTGCCCGATCAATCGGATCGCTGCATGGCTTGCGCGGTGCGTCGTCCAGGTTGTTTGAAGGTATGAAACTCAGCAGTTCGCGCAGGAGTGAAAGGCATTCGCCATCGTCATGCGCGAGGAAATGGGCCACGCCGGAAGTCTCGTTGTGCCTTATGGCGCCACCGAGATCTTCCTTCGACACATCCTCGTGCATCACGGTTTTGATCACGTCGGGGCCGGTGATAAACATGTGCGAGGTCTTGTTGACCATTACGATGAAGTCAGTGATCGCCGGAGAATAAACGGCACCACCTGCGCACGGGCCCATCACGGCCGAAAGCTGTGGAATTACGCCGCTGTACAGAGTATTGCGAAGGAAGATATCGGCATATCCTCCCAGCGAAACGACCCCTTCCTGAATGCGCGCGCCACCGGAATCATTCAGGCCAATGATCGGTGCTCCCACTCGAGCCGCCATTTCCATGATCTTGACAATCTTCCCCGCGTTGGCCTCCGAGAGGGTTCCGCCAAATACGGTGAAGTCCTGGGCGAATACAAACACCAGCCTGCCATCTACTCGACCGTAACCGGTGACGAAGCCGTCGCCGTAGTACTTGCGCTCGGAGAGTCCAAAGTCGTTTGCGCGGTGGGTGACGAATCGGTCGGTTTCTTCGAATGTGCCGTCATCGAGCAGGAACTCGATCCGCTCCCGGGCCGACATCTTGCCCTCTGCGTGCTGGCGTTCGCGGCGCTCCTTACCCCCGCCCTCGTCGGCCAGTCGATCCCGGCGCTTGAGTTCCTGCAGTTTTTGTTCGATGTCCATGGCACGGGATTATAAAGGCCGTCGGTCATCGGTCATCGCTCATCGCTCCTAAAGTGGCCAGCGTCTCCAGCTGAACGGTGTGGAGTTGCAAGGCTGTGAACCACTCCGGGTGCGGCTTGACAAAGCTGCGATTGGCGTTCTCTTCCAACTCGCGAAGTTGGGTCCGGAACCTACGACCGACGACCGAAGGGGCATAACCCCTAGTACTCTCGTGACTTGTAACGCCCGCAACGGCCCCATATGCTGAGGGTTCTTACTTGGCAACGCGCGAGAGAATCCTATGAAACGACTCTACTTAGTTGGTGCGACGTTGATTTTGAGCGTGGGGCTTACACCCGCCTTCGCTGACCACGATCACCATGGGGGGAATGGGAAAGGGCACGGTAATGCCTATGGCCATGAGAAGCATGATCGTGACGACGATCGTGGCTACTACCGTGATCGAGACCGTGACCTGCACGACTGGTACCGTGCGCACTACAACCACCTGCCGCCAGGACTGGCGAAACGCGATCGTCTGCCGCCTGGGCTTGAGCGCCAGTTGGTTGTGAGAGGAACTCTACCCCCGGGATTGCGCCGAGAGATGCATCCTTGCCCGGTAGAGGTTGTGCGTTATCTGCCGCCGCCGCCGCCCGGATACATGCATACCGTCATCGGCGGGCACATTGTGCTAGTCAACAGCAAGACGTTCTTTGTCCTGGATGTGTTCCACTTCGAACTGTAGTTGATCGCGACCCAAGCAAGAGGCGGGCTTCAGCCTGCCTCTTCTTATTCCATGCTGGATCCCAGCGGCTCGTACTTGTATTTCTTTCCATCCCAGAAAATCGCGGCCGTCATCTGGTCGCCGGTAGCTTCCTCTATGTAGATGGCGGTCACCGTTTTCTTTCGCAGCTTCAGCTTCTTTAGCACGGCTGTTTTCACGTCGATGTTGATGATGACAAACTTCGCTCCCGGAGTCGCGGTGTGCCACGCTTCGGCACCCACGCCGTGAATGATCAGGAGCGAAATTCCTTTCAGCCGCGGGTCCTGTTGTCCCATGGTTGAGGTCACCTTGGGATTGCCGTAGCCAAAGAACGAGTTCATCGGGTCGATAACGTTGTAGTCTTTCTCCGCCTGGTCGATGAGCGGGTTCTTGCATCGAGCCACCATCAAGACGTCCTCAACGCCATCGCCATTCAGATCGGCCGTCATGGGCGTGAACTTGGGATCGAGTGCGCAGGTATGCCCGAACTGCTGGTGTACAAACTCGTCGGTAACCTGTGGTGCGGTGGAATTTGCCTGTTGTCCAGATGCAGATGCTACTAGGAACAGGATCAAGAAAACGCGGGACCACATGTCATCATCGTAGTCTCGCATCAGGAATGCAGCTATGGCTAGCGAGATAACCACTCTACCTTTGGTAATGGCAATGCTAGATAGCCAGTTGTGGCAGTTGGGCCAAAATTGCCCGAGTGATAAGGCTTCTCAGGAATTTATTGGGATGTGCATCGAAGATTTTACTGCCGGGAGAAATGTCGTCGGAAATGTTCCCAACCTTGGGGCTTCAAATATGAGCGCCGGCCCTGTGCTTTGATCAGTGTCATTGCTTTCCCGCCTACAACTTCTCCAATCTCTGCCACCCGAATTCCAGCAATGCTCGCTGGGACCTGGGTGCGCTTTCGAGCGGTAAAGAGGAGTTCATAGGCATCGCCACCGTGCAGTGCGAGACGAAGATCGACCTCCTGCCCGCGGAACCTGCCCCGTGGAATGGCATCTGCGCGGATATTCGCTCCCACGCTGCTTTCTTCGCAAATGTGCGAAAGATCCGTCGACAGACCGTCGCTGATATCGATCATCGCCGTGGCAATCTGGCTTTCACGCAGAAATCGACCTATGGCAATCCGGGGCTGGGGACCTGTTTCCGATGGTTGGACAGATTTATCGGCTTTCTCATAGAGGAAGTTCGTTTCTGCGGCCGCGGCGCCGAGTGCGCCCGTTACGTAAATGCGATCGCCCGGCCTTGTTCCCGAGCGCAAAATCGCCCTCCCCTTCGGAACAGAGCCGAGGACGAGGACATCGGCTAGGACTCCCTCGGGGGACTGCGTGGTGTCGCCCCCTGCGAGCGGTATGTTGAACTGCATGGCGAGCTTCAGTAGTCCATGAAGAAATCCGTCCACCCACAGCTGGGGAGTTCGGCGTGGAAGTGCCAAGGAGAGAAAAACTGCCCTGGGCTCGCCACCCATGGCTGCTATGTCGCTCAATCCGCGGGTGAGGCAGCGATGACCGATCAAGCTGGGTGAGTGCCAATCACGCCGGAAATGTACGCCTTCAAGGCTGAAATCGGTGGTGACGAGAACCTCGTGGCCGGTGGGAATCCGCAGAACGGCGCAATCATCGCCAATGCCGGCGATCACTGCTCGCTTGGCGCGGCCAAGTCCCCGTGCGTGGCTTCTTTCGACCGATAGACGGCGAATCTGTGAAATCAGCTGTCGTTCCTCGAGAGGCACGGGAGGAATGATATGCGGTTGTTGGCTAGGTACCAAATTCCGGGAACCCCGTGGCTTTCGTTCCATGCAACTCGGCGGCCTGACCAGGGAAAAATCTTTCTAAGTTCCACCCACAAAGGAGCATCGTTCTCGGAAACTCTGTATCTATAATCTTGAGATGTCCACCCGCAAGATGGCTCTCGGGTGGGGAACGCGGCGGTTTTCATGGATTTCAAGCTGGTCAGTTCATACAAACCCAAGGGCGACCAGGGGACGGCGATTGAGGCGCTTACCCGAGGTCTGCTCGACCGGGAACAGCATCAAGTCCTTCTCGGCGTCACTGGTTCCGGCAAGACATTCACCATGGCTAAGGTCATCGAGCAGACAAACAAGCCTGCTCTGGTCATGGCTCACAATAAGACGCTGGCCGCCCAGCTGTATCACGAGTTCAAGAGCTTCTTCCCCCATAACGCGGTTGAATACTTCGTCTCGTATTACGACTACTATCAGCCTGAGGCCTACGTTCCGGCAGCCGACCTCTACATCGAAAAAGAGTCCACCATCAACGACGAGCTCGACAAGCTGCGGCTGTCTGCCACGCGTTCGCTATTCGAGCGCCGCGACGTCCTTATCATCGCCTCGGTCAGCTGCATCTACGGCTTGGGCTCTCCCGAAGCCTATTACGGCATGCTGCTCTTCCTAGAGAAGGGACAGAAGATTAAGCGCGAAGACATTACTCGCAAGTTGGTCGAAATTCTCTACGAGCGCAGTGAAGGCGAGTTCCGCCGCGGCACATTCCGGGTGCGCGGCGACGTCATCGAAGTCTATCCCACCTATGACGACATGGCGTACCGGGTCGAACTCTGGGGGGACGAGGTTGAGTCCCTCTCGCAAATCGACCCTCTTTTCGGCACGGTCAAGCAGAAATACGTTCGCCTCCCCATCTATCCCAAAACGCACTATGTAATGAAACCAGAAACCCGCAATCGCGCCGTAGACACGATCAAAGAAGAGCTTGCGTGGTGGGAAAAGGAACTGGAAAAGCAAGGAAGAATGGTCGAGGCTCAACGCGTCCACCAGCGCACCATGTATGACCTCGAAATGATCAAGGCGATGGGCTTCTGCCATGGCATCGAGAACTACTCACGTCACTTCACTGGGCGCATGCCGGGAGAGCCTCCGCCCACCCTGCTCGACTATTTTCCTCGCGATTATGTGATGTTTATCGATGAGTCGCATCAGACTGTGCCGCAGCTACACGGCATGTATCATGGCGACCGTTCGCGCAAATCGACGCTCGTGGAATACGGCTTCCGCTTGCCCTCTGCCCTCGACAATCGCCCGCTTACCTTCGAGGAATTCGAGCATCGCACCAACCAGATCATCTATGTCTCGGCGACACCGGGTCCTTACGAGCTGACGAAAGCTGCCGGGGTTGTTGTTGAACAGATCATCAGGCCCACGGGTCTGGTCGATCCGCCCGTCGAAGTGCGCCCGGTGAAAGGACAAATTGACGACCTGCTGCACGAGATTCGGCAGCGCGTTTCCAAAGGCGAGCGCGTCCTGGTTACCACACTCACCAAGCGCATGGCCGAAGATCTTGCCGAGTACTATAGCGAAGTCGGCGTAAAGTGCCGCTACATGCACTCGGAGATTGAGACGCTCGAGCGCGTGAAGATCCTTCGCGACCTGCGCAAGGGAGAGTTCGATGTGTTAATCGGAATCAATCTTTTGCGCGAAGGACTGGACCTGCCGGAAGTTTCGCTCGTGGCAGTCCTCGATGCCGATAAAGAAGGCTTTCTGCGTTCCAGCGGTTCGCTGATTCAGACCATTGGCCGTTGTGCCCGCAATCTGAACGGACGCGCTGTCCTCTACGCCGACAACATGACCGACTCGATGCAGAAGGCCATGGACGAAACCAATCGGCGCCGCGCTATTCAGGAAGCCTACAATGAGGCCAACGGTATCACCCCGCAGTCGATCGTGCGTCCCCTGGATATGTCTCTAGCTCGCATCATTGAAGCCGACTATGCCGATCTCGCTACCGCCGAAGCCGATGGCATTCCTGACTTCAAGAGCCAGGAAGAACTCGATGCCTATATTGCCAAGCTGGAGGCTGAGATGCGCGAGACCGCCAAGCGCTTCGAATTCGAGAAGGCTGCCAAGTTGCGCGATGCCATCAAGGAGTTGAGGACGAAAGAATTCTTGTTTGCTTGAGTAACGGGGGCTGTTGCAGATGGCACTTGAAACGGCCACGATCCGCAGCGTCACGATTTCTAATCCCGCTACCGGTGAGGTCCTGCGCAAACTCGATTGCGCGAGCCCGCTAGAGGTGAAGGCTGCGGTAGGTCGCGTTCGTGCGGCGCAACCGGCGTGGCAGACAACGCCAATTCACCATCGCCTGAAAATTCTCCGACGCTTCCAACATCTACTGACCGCCCAAAAGTCTGAGATTGCGCGCAGGATCACCTCGGAAGTTGGGAAGCCCATCGCTGAAGCGCTGCTGACCGAGGTGCTGGTTGTCCTCGACACAACTCGGTTCCTGCAACGGGAAGCGCATTCCTTTTTGCGCCCCGAGCCCGTCTCGCATGGGAGTCTTGCCACCAAAATCAAGCGCGGCCACATGATTCGCCAACCCTACGGCGTCATCGGCATCATCTCGCCGTGGAACTATCCGTTTTCAATTCCCGCGACCGAGACTCTGGCTGCCTTGGTGACCGGGAACGCGGTCGTACTGAAACCTTCGGAATTGACCCCGCTCTCCGCGCTCCTGGTAGCGGACTTACTCGTAGAAGCCGGTTTGCCGGCAGATCTCTTGCAGGTTGTCATCGGCGATGGCGCGACCGGCGCCGCACTGGTTGAGTCTGAGATCGACAAGCTGATCTTTACGGGAAGCGTCACAACCGGAAAGAGAATCGCGCAAATGGCTGGGCAGCGACTCTTGCCGGTGGTGCTCGAACTCGGTGGGAAAGACCCCATGATTGTGCTCGAAAACGCTGATCTAGACGTTGCATCGAGTGGCGCCATCTGGGGCGCGTACGTGAACGCAGGCCAGGCTTGCCTTTCTGTCGAACGCTGCTACGTCCAGCGCAGTATTTATGACAAGTTCGTCGCCGCTTGCGTGGAGAAGACGAAGCAACTTCGCGTCGGCAATGGAATGGAAGCGAACACCGACGTTGGCCCGCTGATTCAAGAGCGACAGCTTCGTACGGTGGAAGCGCACGTGGCGGATGCGTGCGCCCGCGGAGCGAAACTATGTTGCGGTGGCGAGCGGTTGCCGTCCCTCGGCCCCAACTACTACGCGCCAACCGTGCTGGCTGATGTGACGCACGAAATGCGGATCTTGCGGGAAGAAACCTTCGGGCCGGTGCTGCCGATCATGCCCTTCGACAGCGACGAGGATGCCGTGCATTTGGCAAACGACTCCGAATACGGGCTTGCCGCCAGTGTGTGGACCAAAGACCGCGCGCGCGGTGAATCCCTTGCTCGCCGGATCCACGCTGGAACCGTGATGGTCAACGATGCCGTTTCCTGCTTTGGTATCAGCGAGGCGCCACACGGGGGGATGAAAGCCAGTGGCATCGGCCGCACTCACGGCCGCTTGGGACTGGAAGAGATGGTCCGCATCAAGTACCTGGATTCTGATCTTTTGCCTGGAATGAAGAAGCCGTGGTGGTATGGCTACGGCGCGAACGTTTGCTCCGCGGCGGAGGGATTTCTGGATTTTCAGTTCGCCCGCGGAGTAACTTCGAAAATCAGAGGTGCGGTGAATTCTGCCGGACTGCTGTTCCGAAATCGACGTTAGTCTTCCCTTTCTGTAACTGGGTGCGTCGCGGGAAAGGGCTATCGGACTTGGCCCGTTCCGAAGATTTGATATTTGGATGATGTCAGCTCGCGCAGCGCGAACGGCCCTCGGCAGTGTAGTTTCTGCGTGCTGATACCCATCTCGGCGCCAAAGCCGAATTCGCTTCCGTCGGTGAAGCGGGTGGACGCGTTCCAATATACCGCCGCTGAATCCACCAACCGCAAGAACTTCTTCGCGTGCTCTTCATTGGCGGTGACGATCGTTTCCGAGTGCTTTGTGGAATAACGATTGATGTGTTCGATGGCTTCGTCCACATTGCCGACGACGTGAATGGCCATACAGAGCCGGAGGTATTCCTCGCCCCAGTCCTGCTCGGTCGCAGGCGCGATACCCGGCTCGAGTTTGCGCGATTCTTGGTCGCCGCGAAGTTCCACACCTGCATTCGCGAGCTGCTTCGCAATCCGCGGCAGGAATGTTTGCGCGACGGCGCGATGCACAATCAACTTTTCTGCGGCATTACACACCGACGGCCGCTGCGTCTTCGCGTTCATGGTGATGCTGCCGGCCATGTCGAGGTCAGCGGCGTCGTCTACAAAGATATGGCAATTTCCGGCTCCCGTCTCAATCGCGGGCACTAGCGCATTCTCCACCACATGCGAAATCAGTGCTGGCCCGCCGCGGGGCACAATTACATCAACCAATCCCCGCGCCGTGATCAGCTCCTGGACTGTTTCCCGAGTGCTCGAATCAAGCAGTTCGATGGCCCCAGGCGGTATGCCGGGAACGTTTTGAAGAATGTCGGCCAGCACTTGGTTGCTTTTTTTCGCCTCCTTGCCGCCGCGGAGCACGACCGCATTCCCGGTCTTGAAGGCGAGCACAGACGCATCCACCGTCACATTGGGCCGCGATTCGTAGACGATGCCAACCACGCCGAGAGGAACTCGCACTTTACGAATTCTCAGCCCATTCGGCTGTGTCCACTCCTCGACCACTTCACCGATGGGATCGGGCAAGGCCGCCACTTCGCGCACCGATTTTGCTACATCCTGAATGCGCGCCGGCGTCAGCAGCAGGCGGTCTCGCAGCGCGCCGCGAAGATTCGAGCCCTCAATATCTTCCGCGTTCGCTGCGAGAATTTCCGTCTGCTTCATTTCAATGGCATTCGCCATCGTGAGCAGAAGGCTGTTCTTCTGGTTGCTCGAAAACTGAACCAGTCGTGAGGATGCGGAGCGTGCGCGTTCGAGCTGTTCGCGTGTCCGTGAACCGAGGGCAGTTGTGCTAGCCATGGGCTAATTCCGTTTGCCGGCGGGGGGGAAATACGTTCCGATTTGCCGGTCCAAAGCGCGTTCGATCACTCGCGGATCGCGTCCGTTGACGATCGCCACGTTGACCCCAGACTCGCTAGCGCTCTTCGCAGCGCGCAGCTTCGATCGCATCCCACCGCGCCCGAGTTTGCTGTAGCCATTGCAAAGCGCTTCCATTGCTGGTGTCAATTTCTTGATCGTGCGCACAAGACGCTGCCTCTTCCCTTCCGTTTCGTAAAACCCGTCCACGTCAGTGAGCAGCAGCAGCCAGTCAGCCTCGACCGCGGCCGCCAGCAGAGCGCTGAGTTCGTCGTTGTCGCCAAAAGCGCCGACTAGTTCGCGAACCGAGACACTGTCGTTTTCATTGACAATCGGGACCACTCCGAGTTTGAGCAATTGCCGAAGCGTGTTCTGCAAATTCTTGTAACGAATCGGCGACGTGAAGTCGTCGCTCGAAAGAAGCAGTTGAGCCACAGGCTTTTTCCCGAAGAACAGTTGTTCGTAGGTGTGCATCAAGGCACTCTGTCCCACCGCGGCGCAGGCCTGCATCAGTGGTACGCTGGCAGGCCTTTCCTTTAACCTGAGGTTGGCCATCCCCGACGCGATCGCCCCTGAACTCACGATCAGAATCTCATCCCGCCTCAAGTCCAGTTGATCGATCAGCTCGCGCAGTTGCCGAGTATCGATGTTGCCGCCCGGCGCGATCAGGCTGGTCCCCACTTTTATGACAAGCCGCATGGATATACCTACTGTAACAAGATCAACGGCCGGCCGGTACACCCATTCGACTCTGCATGATGTAATAGACAAATGCTGCACTCCGTGCCAACCGAGCGTTTCTCCTCCCGGGTGGAAAACTATGTCCGCTTCCGGCCTTCCTATCCCAAAGAGGTCATCGATGTATTACGCGCGGAATGCGGGTTAACCCCGGATTGCGTGGTCGCCGATATAGCTTCGGGCACCGGTCTATTCACGCGTTTGTTGCTCGAAAATGGCAATCGTGTGTTAGGGGTTGAGCCAAATAAGGATATGCGCAGCGCGGGAGAGCGTTATCTCGCGAATTTTTCGAAGTTCATTAGTGTTGATGGCACCGCAGAATCCACCGCCTTACCCGACCGAAGCATAGATCTCATTACCTGCGCCCAGGCTGCGCATTGGTTCAAGCGCGAAGAAGCGCTCCGCGAGTTTCAACGCATTCTGAAGCCGAATCATTACGTGGTGATTCTGTTTAACGACAGAAGAGTAAAAGGAAATCTATTTTCCGATGATTACGAGCAGCTGGTGGTGAAATACGGCACCGACTACAGCGAAGTGCACCGCCTGGGGCGCATTTTCGAGGGGGTGGACTTTTTTGTGCCCTACGAGTGTGAGAAACGCACCATCCCCACTCATCAGAACTTCGATTACGCGTCTCTTGAAGGCAGACTGCTCTCCTCTTCTTACGCCCCGCAGCCCGGTGAGCCATCGTTCGCCGCCATGATTGCGGACTTGCAGGAAATATTTCAGAAACACCAGTCCGAGGGGCGGGTGCGAATGGAATACGACACCAACGTGTATTTTGGCAAGTTGTAGGAGAGACTTGCATGGCTTCAAACCCAACGACAAAAACTTCGTTTCACATGAGCCCGGAAGAATTCCGCAAGCAGGGCCATGCAGTCGTGGACTGGATTGCCGACTACTACCGGCGAATCGAGTCGTTTCCGGTGATGTCGCAGGTTAAGCCGGGAGAAATTCGCGCGGCGCTCCCCAAGGAAGCACCAACCCAACCCGAGCCATTTGAACGCATTCTTGCAGACATAGAGACAATCATCCTGCCCGGCATCACGCACTGGCAATCGCCAAACTTCTTCGCCTTTTTCCCGTCCAACGCTTCCGGCCCGGGGCTTCTAGGCGAATTGCTCTGCTCCGGCTTTAACGTGCAGGGAATGCTTTGGGCCACCAGCCCGGCGTGCACGGAACTAGAGACCCATGTGCTTGATTGGCTGGTCGACGCACTTGCTCTGCCGGAAAAATTCAACTCGTCCAGTACCGGCGGCGGAGTGATTCAGGACACAGCCTCGAGTTCTGCTCTTTGTGCGGTTCTGGCAGCTCGGGAACGCGCCACGAACTTTGAGACAAACCGAACTGGCATTGGGCAGAAATTGGTTGCGTACACGTCCAGTCAGGCACACTCATCCATCGAAAAAGCAATCAAGATTGCGGGTGTGGGCAGCGATCACCTGCGGCTCATCGAAGTCGATGGGAATTTTGCCATGCGTACCGATGTGCTTTCCGCCGCCGTCGAGCGGGACAAGGCGAATGGGCTCATCCCTTTTTTTGTGTGCGGGACTGTGGGGACCACGTCTTCCAATGGAATGGACCCGCTCAGCGAGATCGGGAAGGTTTGCCTCGACCGCAGTCTCTGGTTCCATGTTGATGCTGCGATGTCCGGTACGTCCGCCCTTTGCCCTGAGTTCCGGCACTTTCAGCAGGGAATCGAGTACGCCGACAGCTACTGCTTCAATCCTCACAAGTGGATGTTCACTAATTTTGACTGTGACTGCTTTTACGTTGCAGACCGGAAGGTGCTGACCAAAGCCCTGAGTGTCCTGCCCGAGTATCTGCGCAACACAGCAACGGAGTCGGGCGCAGTCATTGATTATCGCGACTGGCAGGTGCAACTCGGGCGTCGTTTTCGGGCACTCAAACTATGGTTTGTGCTTCGCTATTACGGCATTGAGGGGTTGCAGTTTCACGTTCGCGAGCACGTTGGATTGGCGCAACAATTTGCCAGCTGGATCAGAGGAGATACGCGTTTTGAGTTGGTGGTCCCACCGCCCTTAACCCTTGTGTGTTTCCGTCTCAACGCAAGCGATGAAGAGAATCAGCAACTCATGGACGCCCTGAACCGTAGCGGCGATCTGTACTTGACGCATACAAAATTAAACGGCCGCCTGGTACTCCGCATGTCGATTGGACAAACCAATACCGAGCAGCATCACGTCGAAAGAGCGTGGGAGCGCATTCAGGAAGAAGCCGCCCGGCTTACCTAGAAAGGCTGCTCGACAGATTGCGGATCACCCCCAGGTTTCCAATCGATTCTTCGCCGATCACCAGTTCGACGCGACGGTTCCGTTGTCTTCCGGCGGCCAAAGTGCACACCAGAACTCGCATAGCAACCTCGCTAAACTTCCAATAAATTTCGATTTAGGTTAAATTGGAGCGCTGCCTACAATCGATACGGGACTTACCGTAAGCCGACACTTAAATGACCCCATCCTTATCCTCCAGCGAGAGCTGGCGTCTGCGCGACGACCTTACCATCGGTACAGGAGTGTTTTCATGAAGAGACTTCTGGTCATCATCTTCTTGGCGACCTATTCGGCTCTCGCGGTTGCGCAAGGTGCGACTCAGGCAAGCTCTGATATCGCGAATGCGAAATTCCGCAATCCTGCTCTGCCCATCGATGACCGCGTCAACGACCTGATCGCGCGCATGACCCTGGAAGAGAAAGTCTCGCAGATGCGCGACCGCGCGGTTGGAATCCCGCGGCTGGGAGTTCCTCCCTATGAATGGTGGAATGAAGGACTTCACGGCGTCGCATTCGCCGGATACGCCACGAACTTCCCGCAGGTGATCGGGATGGCCGCGACCTGGGACACCGACCTCGTTCACAGGATGGCGGAGGTGATCTCCACCGAGGCACGCGCCAAGTACAACCAGGCCATGCGCGATGATCAGCACGAGCGATTCTTCGGGCTAACCTTCTGGGCACCCAACATCAATATCTTCCGCGACCCTCGCTGGGGACGCGGGCAAGAGACCTACGGGGAAGATCCGTTCTTGACCGGGCGCATGGCGGTGGCCTTCGTGAGTGGAATGCAGGGGGCCGATCCCAAATACTTCAGAGTAGTCTCCACTCCCAAGCACTACGCCGTTCATAGTGGTCCCGAACCGTTGCGGCATGGTTTTAACGTCGATGTTTCGCCTCACGATCTCGAAGACACATATCTGCCTGCCTTCCGGGCGGCGGTAATCGAGGCGCATGCCCAATCCGTCATGTGCGCCTACAACGCGGTTGATGGCGCTCCCGCCTGCGCCAGCGCTTTGTTGCTTCGCGACCACCTTCGCAATGCGTGGCACTTTGATGGGTATGTCGTCAGCGATTGCGCTGCCGTCGCGGACGTTAACACGGGGCATCATTACGCTCCCGACATGGCTCACGCCGCGGCTGCCTCGGTCAAAGCTGGGACCGATCTGGAATGTGGGTTTCGGGAAGGTCAGGCCTTTCCGGCGTTGGTTCAGGCGGTCAACGACAAGTTGATCACCGAGGCTGAACTCGACACTGCGCTACGCCGTCTGTTTCGCGCCCGATTCAAACTGGGAATGTTTGACCCGGCGCCAAGCTTCACCTACGGTCAAATTCCGTTCAGCGAAGTCAATTCCGCCGAACACCGAAAGCTCTCGCTGCAATCTGCCCGCGAATCTATCGTGCTACTCAAGAACGACGGTGTTCTGCCGCTCAGGTCGGACCTCGCGAAAATTGCCGTTATCGGGCCAACCGCGGAACTTGTTCAATCATTGCAGGGTAACTACAACGGCCCGCCGCCCTCTCCGGTTTATCCGCTCAACGGGATCGAGAAGCGCTTTTCGTCTGCTCAGATTTTGTATGCGCAGGGATCAACCTTGGTGGCGGGCGCGGCCACCCCGATTGAGCACATCGCCTTGCATCCCGCGAAAGGGTCCGGGTTTGGCCTTACTGGCGAGTACTTCAGCTCGAAGGACCTCAGTGGCGACCCGGCACTCACGCGTACCGACCGCAACGTCAACTTCAATTGGGACAAAGTCGTGCCAGTCGAGGGGCTTCAGCGCAACAACTATTCCGTGCGCTGGAGTGGCACTTTCACACCCCCCGCCCCTGGAGAGTACAAGCTTGGTGTTCGGGTGAACTACTGCTACGCTTGCGAAAACGCCGAAGGCTTCCGTCTGTACCTAGACGACAAAGTGCTGGTCGAGAGCAACGAGAAGAAGCAGGCTGAACGCGGCCAGGTTGTGGACGCCACTGTGAACTTCCGCGACACTCAGCCACACCCGATCCGCCTGGAGTATTTCCATGGCACGGGCACGGCGGGCATTGACCTCTCCTGGCAGGTTCCTGGAGACGTGCTGCGTGACGAGGCTGTTCGCGTGGCGCAGCAGGCCGACCTGATCATTGCGACCGTTGGACTCTCGCCATCCCTGGAAGGGGAAGAAATGCCGGTAAAGCTGGAGGGATTCAGTGGCGGCGATCGCACCAGTATCGATTTGCCGGCCGCACAAGAGAACCTGCTCAAAGCGTTAGGCGCCACCGGGAAGCCGCTCATTGTGGTTTTGCAGAACGGAAGTGCCCTGGCCGTGAACTGGGCGCAACAACACGCCAGTGCGATTCTAGAAGCCTGGTATCCGGGTGCGGAAGGCGGTACAGCGATCGCGGAAACGATTGCGGGAGACAACAACCCGGGTGGACGCTTGCCTCTGACGTTCTATTCATCGTTAAGCCAAGTTCCGCCTTTCGAAGAGTACTCGATGAAGAATCGCACCTATCGCTATATGTCCGATAAGCCGCTTTATGGATTCGGCTTTGGGCTCAGCTACACGAAGTTCGCTTATAGTGGGCTGAAAGTTCCGAACAGCCTCAACGCGGGGCAGCCGGCCGCGATCGAAACCGATGTGAAGAACATCGGCGCGGTCGCGGGGGAGGAGGTGGTCGAACTTTATCTCACGCAGCCGAAGGGATTCGAAACGCCGGTTCGCGTCTTAGCAGGATTCAAAAGGATCCGGCTTGCTCCCAGTGAGTCGACCCACGTACGTCTGATTGTCGACCCTCGCTCGTTGGGGCAGGTGGATGCGAACGGGAATCGGGTGATCGTTCCCGGAGAATACACCGTCTCTGTGGGGAGTACGCAGCCAGGCGAAAGCGAAGCAATCCAGACCGGCAAATTCGTGGTTAAGGGGAAAACAACACTACCCAAGTAGTGCCGTGAGTGCCTTGGAAAACAGGAGCAGTCGCGACGGGTGTGTGTATCGCTTGATATGGTTCGTGCGCTAGCCAAATCGCACTGACCTGCGGGAGAGCGGGCTCAGAATAATTGGAACCGGGTGTTCCTTGCCCGCTGTCATACGAAGGAGACTACGTGGCCCAGAGTAAGTCTGCAGCAAAGAAGAAGCCAACCCCACGGCAAGGGCAGGCCGCGAATCTTCTACCGTATCGCAATCCCAAGTTGCCGGCGGAAAAACGCCTTCGTGATCTCCTCTCCCGCATGACCTTGGAGGAGAAGGCCGCGCAGATGGTTTGTCTATGGCGCGAGCGCCCTAAGTCCCTTTTGACCGAAGACGGCGACTTCGATTTGGCCAAGGCCAAGGCTAGCTACAGGAAAGGTAACGGTTTGGGACAGGTAACCCGCCCAAGCGACGCGGGCAAGGGAAAAAATGCCCGCCAGATGGCCGAACTGACCAATGCCATCCAGAAGTTCTTTCTCGAAAACAGCCGTTTGGGGATTCCGGTCATGTTCCATGAGGAATGCCTACACGGCCACTGGGCGATCGATGGAACGAACTTCCCTCAGCCGATTGCGCTGGCAGGAACATTTAATCCTCACTTGGTCGAACGCCTGTTTGCGATGACTGCAGAAGAAGCCAGGGTTCGGGGAGCGCACCAAGTACTTACGCCCGTGGTTGATGTGGTGCGTGATCCGCGCTGGGGCCGGTGCGAGGAGACCTACGGAGAGGATCCTTATTTAGTTTCCCGGATGGGAATCGCGGCAGTACGAGGATTTCAGGGCGACGCGACGTTTCACGACCGCAAGCACGTTATCGCCACGCTGAAGCACTTCACTGGTCACGGCCAGCCCGAGTCTGGCATGAATTGCGCTCCCGCGAACGTTTCAGAGCGGGTGTTGCGCGAAGTATTCTTTTATCCCTTCAAAGAAGTGTTAAAGGAAGCTCGGGCCATTAGCGTGATGGCCTCCTACAACGAACTGGACGGTGTTCCTTCCCATGCGAACAAGTGGCTGCTGCGGGATGTCTTGCGCAAAGAATGGGGATTCAAAGGGTTCATCATCTCCGATTATTGGGCGTTGTGGGAGCTGAGCTACAAGCCCGACACTCACGGCCATTTCGTTGCCGCCAACAAGAAGGAATCGTGCCGTCTAGCGGTAGAAGCCGGGGTCAACCTGGAAGCGCCCGATCCCGATATCTATCTGAACCTGGTAGAACTGGTCAAGAAACGCGTACTGAAGGAATCGCAGCTGGATGAAATGGTCGCTCCCCTGCTGTATTGGAAGATTAAGTTTGGCCTCTTCGAAGATCCTTACGTCGATCCGGATGTAGCAGACCGCGTCGTCAGCTCCGAAGCCAACCGTCAGGTTGCGCTCCAAGGTGCGCGAGAATCGATCACGCTTCTGAAGAACGCGAACAATGTGGCGCCGTTGCGCCTGGACAAAGTCAAAACAATTGCCGTAATAGGCCCGAATGCGAATCGTGGACTGCTCGGCGGGTACAGCGGCGTCCCGCGTTACAACGTGACCGTCCTCGACGGAATTAAGGAGCGGGTGGGTAACCGCGTCAAGGTCCTTTATAGCGAAGGCTGCAAGATCACGATCGGGGGCGCATGGGCAGAAGACACCGTGGTGCCCAGTGATCCGGCAGAGGACCGTCGCCAGATCGCCGAGGCAGTCGAGGTTGCCAAACAAGGGGATGTCATCGTGCTCGCCATCGGTGGCAATGAACAAACTTCGCGCGAGGCATGGGCACGAAGCCACATGGGCGACCGCACCAGCCTAGACCTGGTGGGCCGGCAAGAAGAGCTGGTCAGGGCGATGGTTGCTTTGGGCAAGCCAGTGATCGTGTTTCTCTTCAATGGCCGTCCCCTGTCGATCAACTTTGTCGCCCAAAATGTGCCCGTGATCTTCGAGTGCTGGTACCTGGGGCAGGAAACCGGTCGCGCAGTTGCCGAAGTGCTCTTCGGAGACATCAATCCTGGTGCCAAGCTGCCGATCAGCGTTCCTCGCTCGGTCGGACATTTGCCGGCCTTTTACAACTACAAGCCATCGGCGCGCCGGGGGTACTTGTTCGATGACGTCTCCCCCCTGTTTGCTTTCGGGTACGGGCTAAGCTACACCACCTTCGCGATCAAGAATGTTCGGCTGCAGAAATCGAAGATCAAGCCGAACGGTTCGACCCGTGCACTCGCAGAGGTGACGAACACCGGGGGACGGGAAGGCACAGAAGTGGTGCAGATGTACATCCGCGACATGGTTAGTTCGGTTACGCGTCCGGTGAAGGAACTGAAGGGCTTTGAAAAAGTAAGCTTGCATCCCGGTGAAACAAAGACAGTCGCATTTGAGATCACCCCCGACTCGCTCGCCTTCTACGACATCAACATGAGGCACATCGTCGAACCGGGAGAGTTCTCGATCATGGTAGGGAGCTCATCTCGCGACCAAGATTTACAGCAAGTAACGCTGACCGTAAAGTGAGCCCGCGACTCAACCAGAAACGAGGCGCCATGCCCGAAACCCAACAACTCGTCCCAGTGAAAGAAAAGGTCGGCTATGCGATGGGGGACATCGCCACAAACTTTTTTTTCCAGTCGATGATTTTGTATCAGACTCGCTTCTACACCGACACAGCGGGTATTTCGGCTGGTGCCGTCAGCTACATGTTTCTGGTTCTGCGGCTGGCCGACGCTGTGGTGGACCCATTCGTCGGGGGCTTGTCGGACCGTACCCAAACTCGCTGGGGAAAATTCCGGCCGTGGATTTTTTGGACGGCTCTTCCTTTTGGCCTGATCTTTTGGCTTGTTTACGTGACTCCGGACTTTGGCCCGAGCGCCAGGCTCGTCTATGCATACATCACCTACACCTTGTTGATGATGATGTACTCGGCGAATAACACCCCCTATTCGGCATTGATGGGAGTGATGACGCCTGACTCCAGCGAACGCAGCAGTATTGCCAGCTACCGTTTCGTGGGAGCGCTGATCGGACAATTCATCATCCAGGCGCTGCCTCTCCCGCTGGTGGCCAAGTTGGGCCAAGGTAATTCCGCCAAAGGATGGGGGATCACCATGGCGATCTTTGGATCGCTGATTGTGGTCTTGAACCTGATTACTTTTTTCAGCACACAGGAAAGAGTCCAACCGCCGCCCGGGGGCAAACACTCAATCGTCGCCGACATTAAGGACGTTTTCAGCTGTGGCCCGTGGATCGTAATGTTTGTTCTCACACTGTTAGTCTTCACCATGCTGGTGGTTCGAGGCAGCTCATCGAACTATCTGTTTGCCTACTACCTTGACCAGGGACAAATCCGAGAGTTTCTCGGCAAGTTTGGACTGGCCGAGGGAGCCAACGCTTCCGGGCTTTGGAGTTCCACCCTCAATTCTTTCGGACTTTTGATTAAGCCCGACGGCTCCAACGCCGCCGCGGTGGCCTTCAGCCTCTCCTTTGTGGTCGGAAGTTTGGTGCAGATTGTCGGAATCATCTTCTCCAAGCCGCTCGCCGACCGTTTCGGCAAGAAGACGGTTTTCATCGCCGGTGTTGCGGTGACCACCATCGCCACCGCATGGGTATTCTGGGCTACTCCCTCTTCGATCGCGATGCTTTTCTGGTTGAGCATCCTGTGGGCGGTGGGATGGGGACCAACGGTTCCGCTGCTCTGGGTGATGATTGCCGACGTTGCCGACTACTCCGAGTGGAAGAACCATCGCCGCGCAACGGGATTCATGTTTGCAGGAATTCTGTTTGCTTTAAAAGCCGGGTTGGGCTTGGGAGGCTGGCTCAGCGCACAGATTTTGGATTTCTATGGTTACATTCCCAACGTCATTCAAACCGAGCGTTCCCTGCTCGGTATCCGTTTGGGGGCGAGTATTTTCCCTTCGATTGCGTTGACCTTAGTGGTTGTATGCCTGTTTGTTTACCCAATCGGGAAATCGCTCAACCGCAAGATTCAGGAAGACCTGACCGAGCGCCGAAAGACGTATGCAACCTTGAACGCGCAAGCCACTGGTTCGTAGTTGGGGGACACATGCGCCGCTATTTCTTGTTTGCCTCCTTCGTTCTGGTGTCAGTCACGCTAAATGCGCAGCCGCCAACTCTCAAGCAGGCCTATGACGGCTGCTTTGTGGTGGGGGCGGCGCTCAATTCAGCCCAATTCACGGGGAAGGACGGAAAGGAAAGCGAGATCATCAAGTCGCAGTTCAGCAGTGTCAGCCCGGAGAACGATCTGAAGTGGGAGTCAATTCACCCTCAGCCGCACATCTACAACTTTGGTCCTTCCGACGCTTATGTGAATTTTGGTCAACAGAACCACATGTTCGTCGTGGGCCACACGCTGGTTTGGCATGCGCAAACACCGAAGTGGGTATTTCAAGGCAAGGATGGTAAGCCTGCAACCCGCAAGGAATTGTTAAAGCGCATGCGGGACCACATAGAGAAGGTGGTGGGCCGCTACAGGGGCCGGGTCAACGGCTGGGATGTCGTCAACGAAGCTGTGGAGGAAGATGGAAGTCTTCGGGAGTCGTCGTGGCTTAAGATCATCGGCCCCGACTACATTGAGAAAGCCTTCGAATACGCACATAAAGCCGATCCTAAGGCAGAACTTTATTACAACGACTACAACCTCGAGAATGAGCCCAAGCGCAAGGGCGCACTGGAACTGATCAGGAAGCTGAAGTCAGAAGGGGTTCCTGTCGCTGGCGTTGGGCTCCAGGACCACTTGAATCTCGACTGGCCGACAGCAGAGCAACTGAATACCACCATCGATGAATTTGGCAGGCTTGGAATGAAGGTCATGATCACCGAACTTGATCTTGACGTCCTGCCCTCGCCGTTGCAAGACCCAACCGCCGACGTGTCGCTGAAGGTCGCTTCAAACCCCAAGTACAATCCCTACGCTAGCGGTTTACCCGATGCCGTCCAACAGCAGATCACAAATCGCTGGGCTGAGCTGTTTCGTATTTACTCCAGCCATTGTGGTGTGGTGACGCGGGTTACGCTGTGGGGCGTAAGCGACAAAGACTCTTGGAAGAATGATTGGCCGATCCGCGGCCGCACGAACTTTCCGTTGCTCTTCGATCGCAACAGCGAAGCCAAACCAGCGGTATTGGCCGTGATCGAAGCAGCACCCAAGAACTAGTGGGATAGAGGGTCACCGATCGGCCGTGCCGGTACCATGTCCCGCGACGGCACGAATTCTCTTCTTCTTTTTCTTTTCGAAGACTGCACTCATTAGCGTTTGTTTCTCGATGTCTTCAAGCCGCGCCTTTACGATGTTCTTCAGCAACGCCGGTGGCATGGGCTTGTCCAAAGCGAATTGAACCGTCCCTTTCGAAACGGTGTAGCCCGCGAGTTGCTTCTCAAACCTATGAATCACCGACGGCGTCGGAAAGAGGCTACAGTGGTCGGAAAATGCGGCGTACCAGACGATGGCCTTTTTGTTCTTGAAAGCCGGTATCCCGTAGCTGATGACCTCAATCGCTTCGGCCGGAATGACTGACCGGATTACAGCGCGCAGGTTTTGCAGCGTGCTGCGCGCAGGTTCTTTTACAGCCGCAAGATATGCCTCCACGCTCTTCGCTGCTAGATTCGCTTTCGCAGCAACTCCACGAGTACCGGAAGGTGCTTTTCTCATGCGCGAGATCATATACCCAGCATTGTGTGCCCCTTTGGCCTGGCGCGCGCCTGCTACTTAGCCTCGGGCGACCTCGGAGATCACCTCGAGTCGGTGCCTTGTTCCCGCAGCCGAGCCCTTGCCAATCCAGCTAACCTCTAGGATAATAATTACTTGTCTTGTTCCCGCCGGTCCCCCTCCGCCCTGGATGGCGGCTTGGGACGTCAGAGGAGCTGACCTGCTGCCCTCGCTTCATGGGCCAAGAAACCAGAAGTACTAGGAAAGGAAACCAGTTCAGTGTTAATGATTCGTCTGGCGCGCACGGGTGCGCGCAAACAGCCTCATTACCGTGTGGTGGTGATCGAGAAGGCGCGTGCGCGCAATGGCCGTCCGGTCGAGATTGTCGGGACATATAATCCCCGCACTAATCCGGCCAGTGTCGAGCTCAAGCGTGAGCGCATTGACTATTGGCGCTCCAAGGGCGCACAGGTCTCCGAGCGCGTAGGAAAGATCCTTGCGATTCCGCCTGCCGCTGCGCCTGCTGCATCGTAACGTCGATCCGCCACCCGTACACGCTGATTTCAGGGATTCACGGGATTGAAGTAAGTTCAAGATCCGCGTGCATCCGCATTTATCCGCGGAAAGGAATTCTACTTGACGGACCAGAGTGCCAATCCGAAGGCGCTCGTCGAGCACGTGGCCAAAGCGCTGGTGAATGCGCCCGACCAGGTGTTTGTCGAGGAGTTCAACGAAGACGGGGAGTTGGTCATCGAGCTCGAGGTCGCCGAGGATGACATGGGCCGCGTGATCGGCAAGGGCGGTAAGATTGCGCGGGCAATGCGCAACCTTCTGCATGCGGCGGGTACAAAGACCGATCAGCGCTACGAATTGGAGATCCTGGAATAAGAACTTCGGAGCGGCCGCGAATTCCCGATTGCAAGGATGCCGTTTTCGGGCGGAGGATTCCCAGGCAGGGTTCGTGGGTGTAAATCCTTGGCAGACTTGAAGTCAAGCGAGTTTATTACTCTCGCCCGCGTGGTGAAGACACAAGGGCGGTACGGCGAAGTCGCCGTGGAGCTACATAGCGACGTTCCCGACAGGTTGCAGCGGGGCTTGAAGCTCTGTGCGCTGCTTGAAGATGGGAGCCGCCGCGAGTTGAAGGTAGCGGATAGCTGGCCTCACAAGGACTTCTTAGTTCTGAAGCTTGCGGGCATTGATTCGATCTCTGCTGCAGAGTCGCTGGTTGGATGCGAATTACAGGTTCCGCGCAGTGAGCGCGCGCAATTGGAACAGGGTGTGGCGTACGTCAGCGACTTGGTAGGTTGCTCGCTGCTGGATGGCGGCAAGGAAGTTGGCGTGATCAGCCATGTTCGCTTCGGCGCGGGAGAAGCCCCGCTGCTGGTGGTTGGAGCAGGGAAGAGCGAGCTGGAAATTCCGTTCGCGCAGGAGTTCCTGGTGCTAGTCGATCTAGAAGGCAAACGCATCGAGATGAATTTGCCCGAAGGTCTGCTGGACGTAAACGCTCCGCTCACAGAGGAAGAGAAGCGGCAGCAAAAGAAAAGCTCGTAACCGCAACCAGTGCAAGAACGCAAAGTACGCAGAGAGATGTGTTTTGGCGATCTTTCGCGGTTCTAGGCGGAATCTTGCGGTTAGAGGGTTTTGTTTTGCAGATCGACTTCATCACCATCTTCCCCGATTTTTTTCGCGGGCCACTGGACTACGGCATCATTCGCCGGGCGCGCGAAGCGGGGTTGGTGATGGTTGAGGTTCGCGACCTGCGGGTTCACACCCGCGATCGCCATCGTACTGTGGATGACCGCCCGTTTGGCGGCGGCGAAGGCATGGTCCTCAAGCCGGAACCGCTTTTTGCGTGTGTGGATTCGTTGAACCTGGCGTCTCGGCGCGAGCGTGCCGAAGCCAAACAGTCGGTGATTTTGCTTTCCGCACAGGGCAGGCGCTTTGATCAGGCGCTCGCAATCGAGTTGGCCGGGCTGGATCGCCTGGTTCTGATTTGCGGCCGCTATGAGGGCGTTGACGAAAGGGTTGGCATGCATCTCGCAGATCGCGAGATTTCGGTTGGAGACTACGTCCTTAGTGGCGGGGAGCTAGCCGCGGCGGTGATCGCCGATGCCGTAGTGCGGTTGATTCCTGGTGCGGTTGGGAACCAAGCGTCGACGCGACAAGAGTCGTTTTTCGTGGGCGCTGAAATTGGTGATGGTGGTCCCAGTTCGACGTGTTCATCCGGCGGATTGCTCGACTATCCGCACTACACGCGGCCCGCGGATTTTCGTGGGATGAAGGTTCCGGAAGTGCTGGTCAACGGGAACCACGAAGAGATTCGTCGTTGGCGAAGGCGTTCAGCGCTAGAGAAAACGTTGCGTAACCGGCCCGATTTATTGAGCGAGGCGCGGCTGAGCGCAGAAGATAAAGATCTGTTGGCGGAGATCGCGGCGAGCCATGAGCAGTGAGCGAAGAGCAATCGAAATGGTTGCTGCTTGCTTACTGCTCGCAGCTCGAGTTACAGCTTGAGCTGCCCCTAGAGATTACATAGAGGAAGAAGGCAAACCATGTCGAACCTGATCATTGAAAAACTTCTGGCAAAAACCAAGCGCACCGATCTGCCCAAATTCGGCCCGGGCGATACAGTCCGCGTACAGGTAAGGATCAAGGAAGGCGACAAGGAGCGCCTGCAGGCGTTCGAAGGCGTTGTGATCGCGCGCAACCGCGGGCCGCAGGCCAGCTTCACCGTCCGCAAGATCAGCTTCGGTCAGGGCGTCGAACGCATATTCCCTGACAACTCCAAGGTCATTGATAAGATTGATGTCGTCCGCTCCTCGAAAGTGCGGCGCGCTAAGCTCTATTATCTCCGCCACTTGCGCGGTAAAGCTGCCCGTCTCCGCGACGTGGAACGCGATCAGGCAAAAACCGCAGCAAGCAGCTAAAGGTCGCTGCTCATTGCCGGGGTGCTTGGTCGACGGCGGAGTCACGGCGGCCGCCGGCGAACAAGGTGCGCGACGACCCGTGACCGACGTCTGGTTTACCCTTTCCTTCTATATAATTCGGCATCCCCAAAAATGCCGACGCAACCGACAACTACGCCTAACCAGCCTGGCCACCGGCAACGGCCCGGGGATGTCCCTCCAACTCACCCTCGACGACCTCGCGGCGCGTTGAACAATCTCGATCTGTTTTGGCAGCGCGTGACCGCCGGAATGGAACTGACGGAACTGTGGTCGCAATTCAAACGAGACGCTCAAAGCGGCTACAAGTTTTACCAACGTGATTTTGACCTGCAAGATGTAGCCGGGCAACCGAAGGGCAAAGCCTTCATACAAAGAGTTAAGGCATTTATGTGGGCGGTGCTCGAGAAACTCACGCCCGCCCGCCGCGTCCTGCTCCTGATCGGGGTGGTACTGCTGATCCTACCGAGTGGTGGCGTACAGTTCCACAAAGCGACCCATGACGTTCAGATCGTAACGCCTAATTTCCAATTTTGGGGTGGCGTTGCCCTGTTCCTGGTTTTGATTCTGGAGATTGCCGATCGCGTCGTGATGAAGCGCGATCTCGAAATCGCGCGCGACATTCAAAGCTGGCTGTTGCCATCCACTCCGCCCCTGGTTCCGGGACTGACGATCGCCTTTGCCACTCGCCCGGCGAACACCGTGGCTGGGGACTACTACGATGCCTTCCCCCGTCTGGCTGCAACACCCGACGAACCAACCCTCCTGCTTGCGGTTGCCGATGTAGCCGGCAAGAGCATTCCTGCCGCGTTGTTGATGGCAACTTTTCAGGCGAGCTTGAAAACCCTTTCGACCACCGGATGCACGCTCGAGCAGTTGGTCTCAGGGATGAACAACTATGCTTGCTGCAACAGCCAAGGCGGACTGCGTTTTACGACCGCGTTCATTGGCGAATATCAACCCGGTTCCCGTCTGCTGCAATACACTAACGCAGGACACAACAACCCAGTTCTGCGAAGAGGTTCCGGTGCGATCGAGCGTCTTGACGCCGGCGGATTGCCACTGGGTATCCAGCAGAACGTCGCCTATGCCTCGGGAGAAGTAACTCTCGTCAGCGGCGACTGGCTGATCATTTTCACCGATGGACTGGTGGAGGCAGTCAACGGCGCCGGCGAGGAGTACGGTGAACAACGCATGATCGCCGTGCTGACTGCGAACGCGGCTCTAGCCCCCGATCTCCTGCTCGACCGCATGATTTTCGATGTCAACACATTCGTCGGCCCAACCCCGCAGCACGACGATATCACCTGCATGCTAATCAAAGTGGCCTGAGTTCAACTGGCTCAAACATCCCTGTCCGGCAGTCAAAGGAAGGCACAATGGGTCCGAGCGGGCTAAGCATCCCAAGGCAATCTCCCCCTCCACATGGTTTTCCTCTTGCACCCACAGCCCGCACTGAGCCAACATCCTGGTAGTGGCCACTCGCAGTCAGCCTCGCCCTGAAAAGAAGTTATCTCCCTCTGCCGCCAAGCTGCGCCTACTAAAGCGCCTGCGCTGCACGCTGAAGTACGAGAAGTTGGCATGGGCCTTGGGGGCGAAACTAGTCGCGGGCGTCGATGAAGTGGGTCGGGGCTCGCTTTTCGGTCCCGTCGTGGCCGCTGCGGTGGTACTCGATTCGAGCTATCGCATCCGTGGTCTGCGCGACTCGAAGCTGCTTCCCGCCGAACGCAGGGAAATACTGGCTGAGCGTATCCGAGAGCATGCTATCGCTTGGTCCATCGCTGCAGTAGACGCCGCTCGCATTGATCAAATCAACATCTATCACGCCTCCCGACTCGCAATGCGGCAAGCCGTTCAGCAGCTGCGGCCAACCCCCGATCACCTTCTGATTGATGCCATGAGGCTCGACCTCGAGGTGCCAGAGCGAGCCATCATTCACGGCGATGCCCTGTCTGCCTCAATTGCCGCCGCTTCCATCCTGGCCAAGGTCGAGCGTGACCGCATGATTGTCGAATGGGATCCGGTTTTCCCGGTTTACGCTCTGAAATCCAATAAGGGCTACAGCACGCCAAAGCATCTCGCCGCCCTACGCGAGTACGGTCCATCCCCACTCCATCGCCAATCGTTTGCTCCGGTTTGGCAAGCTCCGGTTCCTCAGGAGGTTCTGCAATTCATGTTGCAGGACGAGAACCCGGATCAACAGGTGCCGGGTGCTTAACGCATGCCACGAATCTTGCTTCCTGCCATCCCCTTCCATTCCACGACCTTGATTGCGCGAATCTGACCCACGCGATCCGGATCGGATGTCGCCGATGAGCGCTGCTTAGGACAAAAGCGTTGCAATTTTTGAGAGGATTTCTGTGGGTTCAGGGCGATTGCTGTAGTCAGGATTAGTCGAGGCGTAGAGGATCCGTGCCGGGCCTCCCACCGCAGTTCTGCCAATGATGAAGGTTGCTGGAAGCGGCAGCTCCCAAGTGGTATCACCATTGATGAAGGGTAGGTTGACGAAGGCCCGACGATAAATCTCCTGCTGATACTCAGGAACGCGATAAACCAGCCCAAATTGTCGCGAAACCTGATTGCCGCCGTCGCTTAATAAGGGGAACCCAAGCTTATGCTGGTCTGCCATCAGGAAGGACTGATGCACATTTTGCGGAGAGATGGCGACGAGGGAGGCACTCAGCCGTTCCAATTCGGGAACAATAGCGTTCATAGCTTCCATTTGTCCCACACAGAACGGACACCACCGTCCACGAATGAAGCAGAGGACGAGTAGTCGGGGCGAGAGAAGATCAGTCGAGCGCACTAAGGTTCCATCTTGATCGCGGAGCTCAAATGGGGGAGCCGCATCACCCGTTCGCAACGCTTGTTGATCAACGCCGGACGTCTTCAGTTCTTCAACTACGCGGGCATGAATCGCCTGGATCTCCACCGGAACAAATCGGGCGATCAGTTCTCGGCGTTCAGCATAGATTTCGTACAGCGGCCGCGCGCCGGGTTCTGGAGAGGATTCTTGCAGGGAGCGCCATTTCATAAAGAGCACTCAACAGCCAGCATTTAGCTCAACCAGAGGCCCTTGTAACATTCCCAAGCGCCTTAGGGGCGAAGAAGGCCGACTTCTTCCTGGGCGCCACCGATTCTCAGTGAAGGGCGGGGCCCTAGAACTTTGAGGCCGATCGGGAGAGCTTAGGAGAACCGCATTCCCGCCAGCTTGCGCATCATGTTGCCCTTGCCCATTTGCTTGAACATTTTGCGCATTTGAGCGTATTGACGAAGCAGGTGATTTACTTCCTGTACCGTCGTCCCCGAGCCTCGGGCAATGCGCTTTCGCCGACTGCCGTTGATCACATCGTGATGGCTGCGCTCGTGGGCAGTCATCGAATTGATGATGGCCTCGACGCGGTTGATCTGTTTCTCGTCTACTTGATCGGCATGTTTCTGGAGTCCAGCAAACGGGCCAATGCTCGGGAGCATCCCCATCAGGCTCTGAATAGAACCCATCTTGCGTACCTGGCGGAGCTGATCGCGAAAGTCCTCGAGTGAAAAGCCATCGCCGGACAAAGCGCGCGCCGCGATGTCCTGCGCTTTTTTCTTGTCAACTGTCTGCTCGGCACGCTCAATGAGCGAGAGAATGTCGCCCATACCGAGAATGCGCGACACGATGCGGTCAGGATGGAAGGGCTCGAGCGCATCGTATCTTTCGCCTACGCCGATGAACTTGATAGGCGCGCCCGTGACCTGGCGGATCGAAAGCGCCGCGCCACCGCGGGCGTCGCCGTCCATCTTCGTAAGTACTACGCCGGTAAGCGAAAGCTTCTTGTGGAACTCATCTGCCGAACGGACCGCGTCCTGTCCGGTCATCGCGTCTGCTACAAACAAGATCTCCGAAGGATTCAGTAGCTTCTTGAGCGACTGCATCTCATCCATCAGTTGATCGTCGATGTGAAGACGTCCGGCGGTATCGACGATGAGAACGTCACACCCTGAGTTGATGGCTTCACGGCGAGCTTCCTTAGCGAGTCGCTCTACGGTTGGCGTGTTTGCGTCACTGACTTCGCCCTGATAGATCTGCGCTTTGATCGCCTGCGCTACGACCTTCAACTGCTCGCGCGCGGCTGGACGGTAAACGTCCACCGAGACCAGGAGAGGCCGGTGTCCACCATTCTTAAACCAGTGCGCCAGCTTGCCTGACGTGGTCGTCTTGCCGGAGCCTTGCAATCCTGCCATAAGCACGACCGTCGGGGGCTGGGACGCAAATTTAACCCGCGCCGTGTCTTGGCCCAGAACCGTCACCAGTTCGTCGCGGACAATCTTGATGACCTGCTCGCCAGGCGAAAGAGAAGTCATGACTTGCTGCCCGACAGCTTTCGCCTGCACTTGATCGATGAACTGCTTCACGACCTTGAAATTGACGTCGGCCTCAAGCAGGGCGAGGCGCAGTTCGCGCAGGGTCTCGTGAATGTTCTCTTCGCTGAGGACCGCCTGCCCGCGCAGGGATTTGAAAGTGCGTTGTAGCCGTTCCTGAAGATTCTCAAACATAGCTCAAGCCATTTTAGCAGCCGGTTCCGGTCCCCTCCGCCGGGCTCCCGGGAGCGGGGCAAGGGACTCCCCGCTTCTTTTTCACAGCATTCCTTTGTACGCGATTGGCATACAATGCTCACCATGCGGGCAGCAGTACGCACCGGTCGAGCCGTGGACTTTGGAAAACAGTGGCAGGGACAAACCGTGGATGGACGCTATCCTCTCGAGCATTACATCGGAGGCTCGGATAGCACCGCGGTTTTCCTGACCAAGTTACCAGCTGACACCAAGACCAGGGCGGCTATCAAACTCATTCGCGCCAGTGGTGCCGAAGCCGAAGCTCTGCTTTCGAACTGGAAGCGCGCGGCACAGCTCTCGCATCCGCATCTCTTGCGGGTGTTTGACGGCGGCAAGTGCTGGCTTTCAGGGAACGAACTGCTTTTCGTCGTCGCCGAATACGCGGATGAAAATATGGGGCAGGTAGTGCCCCATCGTACGCTCACGGCATCAGAGACGGAGGCGATGTTGCGGCCGACCATCGCCGCTTTGGCTTATCTCCACGATCAAGGCCTGGTTCACGGGCACCTCTGTCCCGCCAATGTGATGGCGATTGGCGACCAGCTAAAGCTCTCGAGCGACGGCATTCAAGCCGCAGGAACCAAGCCAAGGGCACCGCAAGAAAGCGAGTACAACGCTCCTGAAATCGCGTCCGGACAAGTTTCGCCTGCCACCGACGTCTGGTCGCTCGGCACGATGCTTGTCGAATCGTTGACTCAACGGCTGCCGCGCCCTGAGACGGTATCGGCCGGAATTCCCCAGGCCTACGCAGAGGTCGTCGCGCGCGCTCTGGCCAGGGATCCCGCGAGGCGGTGGACGGTTCGCGAAATCGCAAAGTCGATCCATTTGCAATTACCCGACATCCGGACCAGCAGTCCGCCGCGGCCCGAAAAGCAGCTGCCAGAAAAACCTGAATTGGAAAGCGATTTAGTCAGCGGCCGCCCAAAACGTGTTACCGGCCTGATCCTTCTGCTGATTGTGTTCGCGATCCTGGCCCTCACCTTGACAGTCAAACTGTTGAACCAACGACCGGCCCGACCGGCGCTGAAAAACTCGGCATCCTCTTCCCCGACCGAACCTGCCACGATCTCCTCGTTGCCCGCCGGGGCTCCATCGCGGCCTACATCTGCGACTGGAGCCGCTGCCCAAACTGGTGCCGTCCTTCATCAAGTGTTGCCAAACGTTTCAACGGGCGCACTGCAAACCATTCAGGGGCGTGTTAAGGTCCGATTGCACTTGAAAGTAGATCGAAGCGGTAGCGTTAGCGACGCGAAATTCGTGTCCGCTGGGCCGAGCCAGTATTTTGCCAGGCATTCGATGGAAGCGGCGCAACAATGGAAGTTCACGCCTCCCGTGATGAACGGCCAGTCTACGGGTTCAGAATGGAACCTGCTGTTTGAGTTCAGCCGCGGCGGAGTGAAGGCGTTCCCAGAACAAACTCGTAGTCGATAGAAGTCCCGTGGCAACTGAAAACCCGGAGTTGCTCTAAGCTTTTGCTGCCTTCTGCTGCCCCCGATACCAATCCACAGTTTTGCTCAGACCTTCCTCAAAACTTACCAGCGGCTTGTATCCAAGAGCTTTTCCGGTTCGGGACAAATCCGCGAGCGAGTGTTTTACGTCTCCTGACCGTTCAGAACCGTACTTGACCTCGCCCTTGTAGCCGATGATCTTCTTCAACAGTTCAAAGGTCTGATTCAGATCGACTCGGGTTCCGGTGGCAACGTTGAAAACGTTACCGGCCGCTTGCGAGGCCGGTGCCTTCATAGCCAGAAGATTTGCCGATACCACATTGTCGATATATGTGAAATCGCGGCTTTGCTTGCCGTCGCCAAAAATCGTAGGCTGCTCACCTTGGAGCATCTGAGAAATGAATTTCGCCAGCACGCCTGAATAGGGTGATGTTGGATCCTGTCGAGGACCAAAGATGTTGAAATATCGCAGGCAGACCGTCTCCAATCCATAGCAGCGGTAAAACGACGTCATGTAGTATTCGCTGGCCAGTTTCGCAACTGCATATGGAGAGATCGGATTGGGTGGCATGCCTTCGTGTTTTGGCAGCGTCGGCGTATCTCCGTACGCAGAGGAAGAAGCCGCATACACCACGCGTTTTACCTTTGCCTCTTTTGCCGCGACTAGGAGGTGGACGGTGCCGTCCACATTCGCGCGATTGCTTCCCAGCGGATCCAGCACGGATTTCGGAACCGACGGTATGGCGGCTTCGTGGAAAACGTAGTCCGCGCCGCGACAGGCATCGCGTAGCCGGTCTAAATCCGCCAAATCGACCTCGCGGAAATCAATCGTGTCAAGAATTTCCTCGATGTTCTCGCGTTTTCCGGTGGAGAAGTTGTCGATTCCGCGCACTTGATCGCCTTGGGCGAGCAACCCCCGCGCGATGGAAGACCCGATAAAACCCGCAACCCCAGTGATCAGGTAAAGAGCCATGATTCCAATATACCGAATCAACCCGCTGGGCAGTGGATTCCGACAGTAACGGAAGCTCTGGGACCGAAGGCTAGTACTTGCGGGCTCTCGGCGGTATCAACGACACATCGACGGGTTCGAACTCAAACCGCGGCTCGTCCCCATCGGGAGCGAAATAGGCCTTAGTTGTCTTGAGCCAGTTCTTGTCATTGCGCTCGGGGAAGTCGGGCTTGTAATGAGCTCCGCGCGATTCATCGCGCATCCGGGCACCTTTTGCAATGACTCGCGACAGCTGCAGCATGTTGTACAGCTGGCGGGTAAAGACAAGCGTGGTGTTTGCCCACATCGAGCGATCACTCAGATTGATGTGGCGATAACGTTCGAGCAATTCCACCAGCTTGGCATCGGTCTGCACGAGGTTGTTATTGTAGCGAATGACGGTGCAGTCCTTGGTCATCAGTTCGCCCAGCTCGCGCCAGAGGCGGAAAGGATTCTCGGTGCCGTCCGCCTTCATCAGGTTAGCGTTGATTTCTTCCTGGCGTTTGCGCTCAGAATCGAAGTGGCCGGTGTTCGCGGCGGCTGATTGGGAGCGGGCGTAGCGAACCGCATTCGGCCCGGCTACGAAGCCTCCGAAGATGCAGGAGACGAGCGAGTTGGCTCCCAGACGATTGGCGCCGTGATACTGATATTCGCACTCGCCGGCGGCGAAAATTCCTGGAACATTGGTGGCCTGGTCGTAGTCCACCCACAGCCCGCCCATGGTGTAATGCATGCCGGGAAAGATCTTCATCGGCGTTTCGCGCGGATCGTCTCCGACGAACTTCTCGTAGATTTCCAGAATGCCTTCCAGCTTGCGGTCCAACGTGGCGCGGTCGATGTGGGTCAGGTCAAGGTAGACCATCGGCTTGCCATCGACGCCGAGGTTATATTCGAAAACGACCTTGAATATGGCTCGGGTTGCGACATCACGCGGAACCAAGTTGCCGTACTTTGGATACCACTCTTCAAGAAAGTACCATCGTTCGTTTTCGGGAATCGACTTTGGATCGCGTTTGTCCCCAGGGTTTTTCGGCACCCACACGCGCCCGCCCTCGCCCCGCGCTGACTCCGACATCAGGCGCAACTTGTCTTCGCCCGGAATGGAAGTAGGATGAACCTGAATAAACTCGCCGTTCGCGTAGTAGCACCCTTGCTGGTAGAGCGCGGACTGCGCCGACCCCGTGCAGACCACCGAGTTCGTGCTCTTGCCAAAGATTGCGCCAATGCCGCCGGTTGCCATGATGACGGCGTCAGCCGGGAACGTGCGCACCTCCATCGAGCGCAGATCAATTGCGCAAATACCTCGGGAAATGCGGTTGCCGTCGAGCACGGCGGACAGGAATTCCCAGGCCTCATATTTGGTGACTTTGCCCTCGGATTCATAGCGCCGCACCTGCTCGTCCAACGCGTACAAAAGCTGCTGGCCGGTGGTAGCTCCGGCAAATGCTGTGCGGTGGTGCAACGTGCCGCCGAAACGACGAAAGTCGAGCAGTCCCTCCGGGGTACGATTGAAGGGCACCCCCATGCGGTCGAGCAGGTCGATGATACCGGGAGCGGCGTCGCACATGGCCTTAATCGGCGGCTGGTTGCCTAGGAAGTCGCCGCCGTAAACCGTGTCGTCGAAGTGCTGCCATGTGGAGTCGCCTTCGCCCTTCAGGTTCTTTGCAGCGTTAATCCCGCCTTGCGCGCAAACCGAGTGCGAGCGCTTGACCGGCACGATGGAGAATAGATCTGCGTGTCCGCCCATTTCGGCGATCTTGATGGTTGCGGCGAGTCCGGCGAGTCCGCCACCGACAACAATGATCTTGGGATTGCTTGCCATTTAGCCTGTTGTATTCCGTGCCTATGTGAAAATCTACTTCATCGTGTATGAATCCATTGGATTTTCGCTGGGCTGAAAGGGTTGTTGCGGCGTGGAGCGGAACGAAGCGAGAGTAGCGAAACCTACGCTGATAAACAGGAGAGCGATCGCCACACACAGATATCCGAACCGGCGGCGTGCCTGGGGTCCCTGCGTAAAGCCCCACTTCGCCGCGAATAACCAAAGTCCGTACGCGAAGTGCCAGGACGCGCAAACAATGCCCACCACGTAAAACAGAAACTGCCATGCCACGAACAGTTCGTGTTGCACTTTGCCGAATGCGGATGCTGGGTAGATCAACAGGTGCACGCCCGTAAACCGCAGGTGCCACGTGTGCCATACCATGAAGAAGAACGCGACAGCCCCAGTCCAGCGCTGGGCGCCGTACATCCAGTTGCCTGCCCACGGGTACTCCGAAAGGTTGCTCTCTCCGCGATACCAGATATAGAACCCGTAAAGCGCGTGGTACGCAATCGGCAACCAAATACCGAACAGCTCAAGAAAGAAAACGAACGGAAAGCCGCTCAAGAGTTCAACTTGCTTGGTGTAGGCTTCAGGACCCCGGGTCGCAAAAGCGTTCGAGAGGAAGTGCTCAATCAAGAAAAAGCCGACCGGAACAATGCCACTCAGAGAATGCAATCGGCGCAGGAGAAACGAATATCCCTGGCCTGCCCTGAGGGGAGCAACTCCACGTTTCACCGCCGGTGAGGTTGGGCTTGAAGCTGTTGCCACGAAGTCCCTTGCGCAATTGGGAATGAAGAGCGAACTCATTATTATCTTGGCGACGCAAAAGGGAAGTCAAATAAGCGGTCGTATCGTTTTCCTGGTAGAGATTGGTGTCGCTTGTAAGGGAAAGTGGCCGCATGCAGCGCCTGGAAGCTACAGGAGAGAATCACATTGCGTGAACCAATCTAGAAATTTGCGAAAAGCCTCGCCACGGTGGCTGTAGTGTGCCCTCTCGGCCGCGGTAAGTTCTGCGAAGGTCTTGTTGATTTGCGGAAAGAAGAAGAGCGGATCGTACCCAAAACCGTTAGAACCTTTTGGGACTTCGCGGATGAGGCCTTCTGCTTTACCCTCGAAAACCGCGAGAGTTTTTCCTTCGCGAGCGGCGGCAATCCAGCAGACGAATCGGGCGGTGCGCTGGTCGGGAGGAACCCGCTTGATCACGCGAATCAGCTTCGCATTGTTCGCGGCATCATCGGTGTTGGCTTCGGCGAGATGCGGTTCGTCGGCCGCATACCTGGCAGAGTGAACTCCTGGTGCTCCCCCCAGTGCGTCCACTTCCAAGCCGGAGTCGTCTGCGATGACAACCTCCTGGGGAACAAATCGGCTATACTCCTCGGCCTTCTTGCGCGCATTGGCTTCAAAGGTCTGGCCGTCTTCGACGACTAACGGCAGAGAAGGGAAGCTCGGAATCTGAGCCACTTGGACTCGATAATGCGACGCAGCGCCGGCGAGATCGCGTAGTTTGCCCGCATTCGAAGTAGCGACAAGAATCTGTTTGGGAGCCATCACTGACTGGTCTTCAGACCTCACGAGGAGCCAAGCTATGTTTACATTTCTTGTGCCATAGGCCAATGCCGGCCAACGAGGCCAGGGAAATGATTGCGCCAACGAGCCTGTCCCGACCCTCCATGAAAACGATTTCGACTTGATTGTCGCCGGCGGGAAGGGGAACCATCATTTCACCATGCGGCCCTGCCTTTGATGTTGTTGGTTTTCCGTTGACATTGATTCGCCACAAAGGATAGTTGAATGACCTCAGCACCAGCTTGCCTCCAGAACCCGACGTTACAGCTAGGACACGATGTTCGTTGTCCCAGCGCATGACGGCGATTTTTGCCGATCCTGCGCCATCCATTTTCGCCAGAGGAACCTTCTGATCCACTTCATAAGGATCAACACCCGCAGGGGTGTATTCGTCCACGCCTTCATCGCCGATCTGATCGTGCTGATTGTCAACGAGCTCTCGAATGTCCGCAGCTGTATCCCACCACGGCATAAGGATCCAATGGGCACTCATCACCACCGGTGCCAGCACGAGCACGAATACTACAAGACGGAGCCACCAGCGCCGGACCGCGACGGAGATTGCGACAGCAAGGACGAGGTTCAGCACCAACAACCAGCGCCAGGGGAACTGTACATAACGCAGTTGCGGGAGGTGATTCCACAGCAGGGCGGTGAACCTTAGCATCAGCAGTGCACAACCGACCCCCAAAACGAGCACCGGCCACCATAGTTTGAGCGCTCGTTTCCCGCGCCACAGAATCAGGGCGAAGGCGAACAGCGCGAATTGCGACGCCGCAATCGACGATACCAAGTGATTGAACCTGTCATGATCGGCATCATTCGTGTGGGCGAACAGGAAGTTTTCCTGCGGACGTATTCCGGGGGAGAGCACCTGATCGAGGCTGACCCAGGCCTTTTGGTGCAACACCGGCAAAAGATACAGAGCCGCGAGCATCGCTCCGGCGAACACGGCAATTCCTGCATACGCGATGACGTCGCCTCTTCGGCGATAGATTGCAACCCACGCAATCAGAATCCCCAGCGAGTAGTGCATCATGACTGCCCCTGGGATGTTGGTGAGCCAACCCGCCGCCAGCAGCAGAGCTATCGGCGCGATCATCCGCTTGCCCTTTTCCTCCAGGTGGACAACGCAGAGCACAAGCAAGGGCAGATAGGCTGCGGTCAGCAGTTCCGCGAACGCACTGCGCCAATAAACGATAATGAGGTGATAGGGATTCAGAGCATACAAGATTGCTGCAAATAGTGCATTGGACGTCGAGAGCCAGCTTCTTGCCAAGACAAACATCGAGACTCCAGCAAGCGTCAATGCCAGCCAGACAAATGCGCCTGGAACCACCTTCCACGGGAGAAGCGCTCCGAGGACGCCGCCCAGTGTCCACGAGACCGGCGGATAGAAAATGAACCGGGCCTCGCCGTATCCATAGTGTGCCCAGGCTGCCCAGTGCGGGTAAATCACCCCTTGATGCCAGTGATCGAGCACCTCAATCCAGGAATTGAGGTGAAATTCGAAGTCGTGTCCGGAGGGAATGCCATAGTGGAGCCAAGGCAGAAGTGGGCTCGCAGCCGCAGCCGCGATTGCGAGCACAGCCATCGCGGTGATGAGCTTCGGGGTTTGCTCTCCTGGCACCTTCTTGAGAATACAAGACTGGCGCCTTGAGTTGGCGGTATGGAAACTCACAAACCGCACGCGGGCTTGTCATCGCCGGGCCATACTTGCGATCAACAGGGGAGGTGGAAACGATCGAGCTTGATCCATCGACGCCTTCTTGCGGCAGGAATTGGCAGATTTCTTGGAGCCCGCGCCAGCCGGAGGGAAGTCGTGACGCGAGGTAAGAGAAAAGAACTGCCGATGGGCAAAGAACGATTATTCGGAGGTGTGAAGGCCCATTTGGGTGCCTAGAACTCGGTAACTAGTTCCCTGTGATTCGGACGATTCTCCACTTGCGAGAGGAACTCGATTCCGTACAGATAAAGAGCGCGATGGCGAATCGCCCCTGGAAGGCGGGTCCGCAGGCCCGATTCAGGCGAAGGGAATTCTACTTCGATCAGCGAACCCACGGGCAGGTTAGCCACGGCAAATAACCCCATGCCGCCTCCACTTATGTTCATACCGATCGCTTTGACGTGCGTCGAAGCGGTGAATACATCGACCGAGCTGTTCCACCAATGGCGAGGCGACCTTCTGGCGCGAGAATATTGGCTTCGAAAAAGCATCCACGGGCAGAGTAGCTGCATTGAGAGCCGACGCGAAGGTCTCCAAAGGCCGTAACTAAAGGTCATCGCTCGAAAGGTCATTGCCAGTGCTGATCGTCCGGGAGGCTTGCGAAGCACGAAAATCCGCTTGCGGCTACAATCATTGCCGCGAATCAGCACAGTTCGGAGGCACAATGACAAAGGCCGCTATGGCTGGTGTAGTTCTTGTTCTTATGACATGCGCTTCGGCCCAGAGTTCCCTCAAGCGCCCGAAGATCACCGGCATTGACCATGTGAGTTTCTACACAACCGATCAGGACAAGAACCAGAAACTTTACGTGACCGTGCTTGGGCTGCAAAAAGCAGCTTCGCCAGTAGAACCTGGCCAGGTGCAGCGTTTCATAATCGGTAAGCAATGGGTTGGATACATTCCTGTAGGGGACACTCAATCCACCGACAGAATGGACCATGTGGCCCTCACCGTCGAAAACTGTGAGGCGATGCGGTCCTATCTCGCGTCAAAGGGCGTTGCTGTTCCAACTGCTGCTAGTTCCTCGAGATACGGCTTCAAAAGTTTTGAGGTCAAGGATCCGGAAGGCAACCGGATTGAGTTTGTGGAGCGAACCAGCGCCTTTGAGAGGCCGCCAGTTGAAGGTGCCCCGGTGTCTCGCCGCATGATTCACGCGGGCTTCATCGTCCGCGACAGGGCGGCAGAAGACCACTTCTACAAAGACCTTCTGGGATTCCGCCCCTACTGGTCTGGTGGAATGCGCCCTGAACGCACGGATTGGGTTGCCATCCAGGTTCCGGATGGTACTGATTGGCTGGAGTACATGCTGAATATCAAGTCCGATGCCGACCAGCACACTAAGGGCGTGATGAACCACATTTCGCTAGGCGTGAAAGACATGAATGCGGCACAATCAGAGTTGGAGTCGCACGGCTGGCAGGCAAGTGCGAATGAGCATTCGCAGATCGGTAAAGACGGCAAGCTGCAGTTAAATGTCTATGATCCCGATCAAACTCGAATTGAGCTGATGGAGTTCAAGCCAGTAGACAAGCCGTGCTGCTCGCAGTTCACAGGTCCTCACCCGAGTGAGGATCAATAGGCCTTCGTCGTGAATATCAATCGTCGCCAATTCGCACACACATTGGGGATCGGACTAGCCGCTCCCGCCGTCACCAATTCGATCGGAGCGCAGCTTGCGACCCCTGAGATGTACCCCGACTCCGCCGACGTCCCCTACCAACTTTCCGTAATGTTGTGGACGATTCTGCGTGACCTTCCATTCGAGCAAAGATTGGAAAAAGTTGCTCGAGCTGGATATCGCAACGTGGAACTCGTGGGCGAATACTCGAAGTGGAACGACGAAGACTTCAAACGCGCGATTGCCAAGAGCAAGGAACTCGGCCTGCGTTTCGACTGTACTGCAGGCTTGAAGCACAGTCTCACGAATCCTGCTGATCGCGACGGTTTGGTCGCTGAGTTCCGGGAGACCTTGCCCATTATGGAGCGGCTGCAGTGTCCGGCGATGATCGTGCTTACGGGCAATACTGTGCCGGGAACGACGTTTGACGCGCAGATGGAAAGCTGTGTCGAAGGACTCAAGGCGCTCGCCAGGGTCGTAGACGGCAAGAAGATCGCCGGGGAGCCGGTTCGCCTGCTGCTTGAAAACATTGACCCGGAAGAAAACCCGAAGTACTTCCTGACCTCGGTTGCACGCGGGTTTGACATCATCAAGGCCGTGAACCACCCGCAGGTGCAGTTCTGCTACGACCTGTTTCACGAGCAGATTTCGGAAGGCAACCTGATCGAGAAGCTGCAAAAGAATATTCAGCATGTCGGTTTGGTTCATGTGGCCGATGTTCCCGGACGTCACAAGCCAGGCACCGGCGAGATCAATTACGCGAGTATTTATCGCAAGCTCGTCGAATTGAAGTACAACCACGTAGTGGCGATGGAGTTCCTGCCATTAGGAGATCCGGTTGAGGAGCTGCGACTGGCAAGAGAGATGGCGCTCGGGACTTAGCTACTACTACCCCCGAAGACCGGCCGCTTTTCCCCCGGCCGGCCCCGAGGACCTCGCGGAGTTCGCGCGGTAGACCGCCGCGATCAGGTGGCACCTTACGTCTTCCCTGTTACTTACACATCGATTCAGGCTCCACACTCAGTTGGGGCGGAGGCGGAAATTCGGCGTGACGCTCAGCCGCGAGCCCCTCCAGCATATCTGGTGCCGGAGGCAAGTGTAGATCGGTGCTCGCCCGGTAGAACTCATCGCCTTCAGCCTGTTCGAGTGTGATGAACTGGAATCCACGAGAACGGTAAAGCTCAAGCAACTTCGGCAGCATCTCCGCATCCAGGGCGCCGATGTGCATGAGTAGCACGTAAGGAATGTCCCGGCCAACCAGCCTATGAGACAGATCGCGGTAATAATCGATGCTCTTATCCGCCGCTTCGAGATAGGTTTCTTGCAAAGTTCGAATGGCCTTCTCGTCGCCCTTCGCCTTGCAGCGCGCGTACGGCTCAGTCCAGCGGTAGTCGCCGAAGCTCATGGTTACGGCAGCTATGCGATATCCATGCTGGACGAAGAACCTGCGAACGGCACTGCGGTTCTCCTGTGTGTCTCCCTCAGCTAGGAACGGATAGCGAAACCAGTGCCAATCTGCCCCCTCCATGAGCGGAGCGATCACCGGCTCGTTGTGGAGGACATCGGCTTCCCACTCCTGCATCGTGTGCTGGTTCAGGTTCATGTGCGACCATGCGTGATTGCCCAGGGGGAATCCCGCTGCCCGCCACGCCTTTAGGACTTCGATGTCGGAAGGGTTCTTCTCAAGATCGCCGCCGTTCACGAAACCGTAGACCAACGGCACGTTCTCCCGCCGCAACGCCGCAATCGTTTTGGCGGCAACCTCCATTCTGGTTGTACCGGGAGGCAAGGATCCGTGAGCAGGGAGATCATCGAAGGTGAAGGCGAGCTCGGGAGCTTCCGCTGGTGGAAACAATGAAAGCGGAACCGCTTCGCCCATGGCCTCGTACCCCGCAGGCGAGAGGTGAATATGATCGCCGAGATCGAACTTCGGATGCAGGCGATCGGGATGGCTAGGATCGCGCGTCAGCTTGTCGAAGTCGACAACCGCATCGAAGTGTCCGGGGGCTCGAATCCACTCATTCACGGCCTCCCGATCGGCCTCAATCTCCGGCCCGGGATGGTAGTACTCGGATCCCATGAACGGCATGATGGTGGCGCCAATTACCTTGATTCGATGCGCATGAGCACGGGCGACAATTTGCTCATAGGCATTACGCAAGCGGCGGACTTCTTCGGTGTGTTCAGCTCTGGGGACGCGGTGGTCTCGGGTCAGCATTCCGAGATCATTCACCCCTTCCAGCACAATTACCCACTGCACTCCTGGTTGTGCGAGGACATCGTGGTCGAAGCGTGCCAGCGCGTTCGGCCCCAGTCCATCCAGCAAAAGCCGATTGCCGCCTATGCCGTGATTCAATACCGCGATATTCTTCGTGTCCGGTTGAGCTTGCAGTCGCCTCGCAAGAACATCCGGCCATCGGTCGTTACCATTCGTGGTCGCGCCGTGCCCGTCGGTGATTGAGTCGCCGAGTGTCACCACGGCCCGAGAGTACGAAGTCGCCTCCACGTCGATGCCGGCGATGAAATACCAATGTTCGACTTTCTTCCCCTTGGAAAGGTCCGTAGCAGAGACCTGATCCCCGTGGACAAGGTAAGAGGTCGCGCGCGAGCCGGGGTGCCCGGTTTGCTCGGATGGGGGTGTGTCCACATGAAAGGTGACTGCGAGGTCCGACAGCGCGGCAACCGGAAAGTCGATCGGATCGGAAACGCAGTCGGCGCCTGGGGGGACAATCACATCCGGCGCACCAGAAAATGCAAGTGCTTTGTCGGTTCCGGCGCCAATTTTCCCTGATTCTGCTGACTCAGGCCTTGCAATGTGCAGGCCGGTGAGGTGCAGCGGGGCGGAGCCGAAACGATTGGAGATTTTCACCCGCAAGGAGGATCCGCCGAGCGACAGATGAACGATTTGCCGAAGGGTGGCGTCGCGGAGATCTTCTGCGGGCAGGGAATTGTGCGGCTCGACCAGTTGCTGTGACGCCGACCAGGATCCCACCCATTGAGCTTGTCCGTACAGCGAGCCGCACCCTAGAATTGCCACGACGACTGAGGAAAACCGTCGGGCAGTTCTCGGGTGAACAATACGAGCGATCACGGTCATCCGCTATCCCGTGATCCTCTTCTTATCGGCGTCCCACACGGCCGGGGTGTTCTTGAAGTACGAGTAATTCGCCAGGTGGCAGCCGATGGCTGCGTTGTTGCCGAATTCTTCGTTCTCGACCACTTTCTTCCGCGTGCGGACCGCGTTGAAGAAGTTAGCCTCGTGGTCCACAAGGTCGCTGTAGCCCTGTGGTACACCGAAGACTTCCGTCGCTTCGGCGAGAGTGACGTTCGTGAGCGGATGCTCCTTCTCGAAATCCCTCAAATACTGGTCACGCAGTTTCGCCGGCCACCCATAGATCGAGTAGGCCTCGGGTTGCGGACGAGTGTCTTGCGGCGTGAATGTCAAGCTCGCCCCGCGGATAATCGCGGTTCCTTCGGTTCCAAACAATCCGATGAACTCGCCTTGATCGTTGTTCAGGTTGCAGCGCAAATACACGCGAAAATCTGGATAGTCGTACAAGGTCTCAATCAGGTCTGGGAAGTCGCGGCCGTCTTTGAAATGGAACAGACCGCCGGTGGATTGCGCGCGCCTCGCCACCGTAGTGGTTCCTGTAATGAAGTGAATTCCGGAGATCAGGTGCACAAATAAGTCACCCGCTAGCCCCTCACCGTAGTCGGTGAAACAGCGCCAGCGGAAGAAGCGCTCTTTGCTGAATGGGTGCTTGGGTGCATCACCCAGAAAGGTGGTCCAGTCGATTGTCTGTTCGCTCGCGTCCGGAGGAATGGGATACACCCAAGCCCCGCTCGGCGAGTTTCGATCCCAGTAGGCCTCAATGCTGTAAACCTTGCCGAGCTTTCCCGAGTCAAGCAGTTGCTTCGCCTGTGCATAAATGATCGAGGAAACTCTCTGGCTGCCAACCTGGGCCATGCGATTGTACTTTTGAGCAGCGGTAATCATCGCGAAGCCATCTTCGACCGTGTGCGACATCGGCTTCTCGCAATAGACGTCCTTACCGGCGGCACATGCGTCCTCAAAGATCTTGCGATGCCAGTGATCGGGAACCGCGATGATGACGGCGTCCACATCCTTGCGATCGAGGATCTCCTGGTACTTGCGGGTAGTCGGAAGGGTGGGGTTCTTGACAGATTCCTGCGCAGCTATGTGCCGTGAATCGTAAAGATCGCAGGCCGCGACGCATTGCGCTCCGGGTACGTGGAGCGAGGCCTGCAGGAGTTCGCATCCCCGCACACCCGTGCCGATCGAGGCGAAGCGAACCGTATCGCTCGGTGCGACGGGATTGGGAGAGGCCAACAACGGGCCTGGCTCGAGGAGAGTAAATTTAGCTGTCATTCCGGCGGCGGTGGCCCCGGTGCCTACGCGAATAAAGTCACGGCGAGTCCATGCAGGACGATTCATTCCATAACCTCCAAAGAATGCAAACGCTGATTTGCAGAAAATCGTTGCGGCGAGATTATCGCACAGTAGGCAAGATGGCTCCGAGTTGAGGCCGGTCGACTCCGCTCGGCACTCCCAAACCTGTCCTTAGCTACGCCAGACTCCTCTGTGCTCCCCGGTTACAGGGAGGGGGACATCGTCCTCCCCAAGGTAAGCACCCGTGGCTTGGCTGCGCCGAAGCATGAGATGTTGCGGTCCGTTTATACTTGCGCCCGACGTGCTTATTCCTGTGAGGCGCAATGAATGTCCTAGCGATCCTGTTGAGCGCTTTAATTCTGTCCGCGGCCGCTGAGGCAGAGACCATGTCTGCAAATAAGAAGCCTGCCTCCAGCAATCCGAAGTTTTTGGCGCTTTGCGACCAGTTCGTAAAGGATTCGCTTGCTCTCTCTCCGGTTAGCGCTTCGCAAGCGGGATATCACAAACACGCCCGCGAGGCCGGCAAAATCCTCGAACTCGATGCCGAGCTGGACGACGTGAGCGCCGCCGCTTTCGAGCACCAACGGAAGTTCTACCAAGAGTGGCGCTCGCGTTTTGAGAAAGAAACGCCGCTCGCGTCACTGAACGCGGAAGATGCTGGGGACTATCGCTTAATCGACGACCAGATCTCTTTAGGCCTTCTCGAACTCGAGAAGATCCAGAACTATAAGCATAACCCGACGGTATTTGTGGAACTGCTTGGCAATGGGCTGTTCCTGCCGTTGACGCAGGAGTACGCGCCGAAGCAAGTCCGGGTTGGCCATGTGATCTCGCGGATTGCGCAGGTCCCTCGCTTCCTGGATCAAGCGAAGTCGCAACTGGCCGACTCCGATCCGGTTTTCATCTCGACTGCCATGGATGAGAACGAAGGCAATGTCGGTCAGGTGGATTCGGTAGCCCTAGAAATCCCTCCCGGTTCCGCACTGAAAGCCAAGTACGACCAGGTTGCTCCCGCTGCCAAAAAGGCCCTCGTCGACTTCAACGACTGGATGAAGAACGACCTCGCCAAGCGTCCCACGAACGGACGAACCTGGCGGCTGGGGCCTGAATGGTATCCCGTGAAATTCCGTTATGTGATGGAAACCTCCGTCGATCCTGCACAGCTGCTCCAGGACGCCGAAGCCGAATTGGCCCGCAACCGTGCGGCAATGTTGCAATTGGCCCTGCCACTCTACAAAGAAATGTTTCCTGGCCAGGACGACTACGCGAGCCTTTCCCCTCATGATCGTGAAAACAGGATCATCAAGGCAGTACTTGACAAAATTAGCGAGGAACATTCCCAGCGTGACCACCTGATGGACGCGGTCAAGGTCGATCTCGAGAACATTAAGCAATTCATTCGCGACAAAAAGATTGTTGCACTCAGTCCGCGCGATAACCTCAAAGTGATGCCCACGCCGGAATTCATGCGGGGTATCTATTCGGTGGCAGGGTTCCATAACGCCCCTCCGCTTGAGCCCACGGCGGAGGCTCAGTACTGGGTGACGCCCATCGATCCCAAAACTCCCGACGCCAAAGCGGAGAGCAAGCTCCGCGAGTACAACAACTACACGCTCAAGTGGCTCACGATCCACGAAGCCTTGCCTGGCCACTACATTCAGTTCGAGCACGCTGATGATGTGCAGCCGGTAACCCGCCGTCTGGTGCGCAATCTTTTTGGCAACGGTCCTTACATCGAGGGTTGGGCGGAGTACATCGCCGACGTCATGACAGAAGCCGGCTTCCTCGACTCCAGCCCTAAGTTTCGACTGATGCGCATGAAAGTCTGGCTGCGAGCTACCGCCAACACGATTCTCGACATTCGCCTGCAAACGATGAACATGAGCGACCAGCAGGCGCTTGACCTGATGATGCTGGACTGTTTTCAAACCCAAGCAGAGGCGGATGGCAAACTCTTGCGGGCAAAGCTGAGCTCAACGCAATTGCCGACGTATTTCTTGGGAAACCGTCAATGGTGGGCCCTCCGCAAGAAGTACGAAGCCGAAAAGGGAAGCGCTTTCACTCTGGAAGAATTTCACAATCGTGCTCTTGATCAGGGGCCATTGCCGATCGAATTTCTGGAAAAGATCGTCCTGCTACAGAACTGACCCGCTTACGCGATTTGCGACTTGGGTTTAAGATAGGCGGCCTATGCTGATGCTGAGAATTTGTGCTCTTACGTTGATGGTAATGACTCTGCTCCCAACCGCACCCGGACAGGAAATTCAGCGGCTTGATCCTTCGGTCAATCAACTGATCCCGGCTGATGCCAAGATTGAGCGTGTTGCCACTGGATTTGACAAGTGGACCGAAGGCCCTGTGTGGACGCGAGAGCCCAGCCTGCTGTTTGCCGAGATTCCAGCAAATCGCATTCGACGCTGGAAGCCGGGGGCAAGCGACGCCGAAGTGTTCATGGAGCCCAGCGGCTATTTGGGATCAACTCCCTACGGTGGTCCGGAGCCGGGCTCGAACGGAATGACGCTCGACAAAGACGGCCGCGTTTCCGTTGCCGGGCATGCGCGGCGCAACGTGTGGCGCCTGGAAACGCTCGATCCTCACGGCACCATCACCGTGCTGGCCGACTCCTATCAGGGAAAGAAACTGAACAGCCCCAATGATCTTGTTTATCACTCAGACGGTTCGTTGTACTTTACGGATCCACCGTATGGCTTGCCTACGCAGAAGGACACCGATCCCTTGAAAGAGCTCAAAGTGAACGGTGTCTACCGCATCCCCAACGCGCGGCAACACAAGAGGGGTACACCGCCCGATCGCGACAAGCTACAACTTGTAATCAGCGATTTGCCCCGTCCAAACGGGATTGCGTTCTCCCCGGACGAAAGAACTCTCTATATTGCTGATTCCGGCGATAAGGTATGGATGAGGTACAGCGTTCATCCTGACGGCTCGGTCGCAGACGGCAAGCTCTTACTGGATGCCAAGACCGAACAAGCTCCCGGCGGTCCCGATGGAATCCGTGTCGACAAAAAAGGCAATATCTACGGTTCCGGCCCGGGAGGAGTATGGATCATCTCACCCGACGGCAAACATCTCGCCACGATCAAAATCCCCGAGGTCGTCAGTAACGTTGCTTGGGGTGACGCTGAGGGCAAGACCCTCTACATCACGGCCAGCACCAGCCTGTACCGGATCAAGTTATCGGTGCCTGGAGTGAGGAACTAGTTTTTGAGGGAACAACCGGGACCAGAGGGAGAAAGGCTAGCCCACTCAAGCCTGTTGTGAGGCTTGAGTGGGTCGTAGTGTCATGCGTTTGTCTATCCTTGGGTTGGGTGCAGAACTCGGTACGTGTTCCCGCCGTTCGACCACACGAGCACCAGAGCGTCCTGGCCTTTCGCAATACTGCTGAGTGCCTGCTGAACGTCCTGCGCGGAGTGAACCGGCTTCCGGTTTACTTCAAGGATGACATCTCCTCGTTGCAGGCCGGCGTTCTCGGCAGAACCGCCGGGCTGAACGTTCGCCACCACCGCACCGCGGACATCCGCCGGAGCTTGCATTTGCTGACGGAGATCCGGGGTCATATCCTGGAGCCCCAGTCCCCACCGCGGTTTCTCACGGTCTGTATCGGTGCTGGCTACTTCGTCACGGCTGCCCATGGCTTCGAGCGTGACGGGGATGGTTGTGTTCTTTCCATCGCGGATCACGTCGAGCTTGATGGTTGAACCAGGCTGACGCTGTCCAACTTCGACCTGCAGCTCGCCGGAGTCATTCACTGTTTTCCCGTCGAGGGCAGTGATGACGTCACCGGTCTTCAGGCCAGCTTTGGCGGCCGGTGAATCCGGCTCAACCTGCGTGACGAGGGCTCCAGCGCTCTTCGACAGATCGAAGAACTTGGAGTTTTCCGGAGTCACGTCGCTGATGCCGATACCCATATAGCCGTGCACCACTTTGCCGTGAGCAATTAGAGCGTCTATGGTTGGCTTTACGATCTGAGTGGGGATGGCGAATCCCATGCCCGAGAACGAACCGTTGTCCGAAACCAGGAACGTGTTGATGCCGACGACTTGTCCGCGAGCGTCAACCAGTGGTCCGCCGGAGTTGCCGGGATTGATCGCAGCATCGGTCTGGATGAACTGGCCGGGCTTGCGCCGATTTGTGGGATCAGGATTTGGACGGTTGAGTGCGCTGACGATTCCGCGAGTCACTGTGAATCGGAAGCCATACGGATTGCCGAAAGCCAGCACGCTCTGACCGGGGTGAAGCTTAGTGGAATCGCCGAGAGGGACGCTCGCGAAGTCCGTGCCGTCGATCTTGACGACCGCCAGGTCCGTCAGCGGATCGGTGCCCACCAGCTTGGCCGAAAAGGTACGCTTGTCGCTCATGGTGACGCGAATGTCTACGGCGCCGTCGACCACGTGGTTGTTCGTTACGATGTAGCCGTCGGGCGAAATAATCACGCCGCTCCCCAGTCCACGCTCAATCTGTGGACGTCCCGGCTGGCCGAAGAATCGGAAGGGACCAGGGCCGAAAGGTCCAAACTGCTGCATGGGACCTTGGTCCGGAGACTGATCGTTATCATCGTCGTCGCGCCGTTGCAGCTCACCGACTTGTGGCTTGTGCTTCGATGTCACCGTAATATTGACGACCGCAGGAGTGACATGCGCTGCCAGACTTTCCATGGCATGATCGAGCGCAAGCAGAGCACTGACGCTACTCTCATCGAGCGGCGCCGCTGCCGGGGCCGGGGCTGGAGAAGCCGCGCGGACCGGGCTGGCAAACTCATACACTCCGAGCGAAATCGCCAGCGCGCCCGCCAGCATCGACGCCAGCATGTGCTTGGAAAATTTTTGTTTCAGGTAATCTTTCAAACGACTCATTGGTTCTCCTTTGCAACTAAATTATTAGTTGATGTCTGCAAAAAATTTTCGTTTACGTCTGGTGCGGGAACAGCGGGTTCGCCGCTTGCGCTGGAGCGGGCTTGATCACTCGAATGCGCCAGACAGAAGTTGTGACGGTCACATTTCCTAAGCTGTCGTACTGCTCAGTTTGGGTAACCAGATACACGAAGCTGGGGGCTGCATCCCGGTTCATCTCGGCGTTCACGACCGCGGGAGTGCGCTTCTCGGGCTGAGTCCGTGCCTCCTCAGGCTGAGCTGTCACCGGTGCAGCATTTACATTGCGCTTAGACCCAGTCGCCTTCGATCGGCGCACCGCCAAAGGCTGCACCTTTGCAGCGGTTCCTACCCGATTGATCTGATGAATAGACGCGGTGAAGACTTGTGCCCGAGGTTCGTTCGCATTCGCGACGTAGTCGAACTTGTTCGAAGCAAGCGACGGAGCTGAACTCTGCACCGCCTCGCGAAAGCTAACCAGTTGAGGTGTGTGCCGAACTGCGACCAGACTCACAGCACCGAAAACCATAACTGTCGCGACAGCCGGCTTGAATATGGGCTTTGCCGTTCTTTGCTTGCCGTCAAGGATCTTCGAGATTCGCTCCGCGGTGTGTCTTAACTGGGCGACTGCTGCCTGAGCCAGCGCCAGAGAGCGGTGAGCATGTGTCTTTTCCGCCAACGAAACCAGGCAAGCGGCATACTGCCGTGCGCTTTGCGATTTCACCAGGACGAAGTCGTCGCAGGCCATTTCGCGCTCTACCGAAAGACGGCTATCAATCCACCAAACCGCTGGGTGGAAGAACAGCACTGCACGAATCACCTTCTGCAACAGGTTCGTCCAGTCGTCCCAACGTTGCAGGTGCGCAGCCTCGTGCAGAACTACCGTCTGCAACTCCTCCTCGGAAAGCTCTCGCACCGTCCACGCAGGCAAGGCGATGACAGGCCGGAAAAATCCGAGCGCCGCCGGGACCCGCAGATGTTCGGAGGTGCAGAGCTGAGCCCTGCGGGAAAGCGATCCGAGCGACGGTTGAATCCGAGCCGCGAGAGAAGCCTCCAGCGGAAGGCACGTCTTCTTCAGCTGCCGGACTCGAAAAAGGCCACGCGCCACTCGCGTAAGCCCCATGACAGCGAACAACGCCCATACACCAAAGATGTACAGCGCCCATTCCGGTGAAAGCGAGATTTCGGGCAAGCTGACGCGAAGCGCTGCCGTTCCCTCTGCCCCGGCGCGCAAGGCGAAGAACGGAGCAGCGGTGGCGACCAGGGCAGAGAACCAGATCACGAACCGAACGCCGGAGCTTTTGCGGCCCAGGAGACCCGAGGCTACCCCTGCAAGCGCTGCAATCGCACTCCCAAGCACCAAACAATTCACGATTTGCGAACTCGTCAGCTGCGCCAGACCCTGTAATGAGCTCATTTCGACTCGCCCCTTTGCAGGATCTTTTTCAGTTGCGCCAGCTCCCCGGCCTCTAAGCCACGATCTTCCAGGATGTTCAAAACTAAGTCGTCATGAGAGTCGCCGAAGAACCGGCTGACTAAGTGTCTAATTTCCGAGCGGGTTGCGTCCTTGCGCTCCAGAATCGGTTTATAAACGTAAGCCCTGCCGTCTTTAATATGCTCGACATAACCCTTGCGTTCTAGAATCCGTATGGTCGTCAGGACCGAGTTGTACGCCAGCGCCGGCGAGGCGGGCAGCCAGTCCAATACCTGCTGGACCGTTCCAGGTCCTTGAGCCCAAAGGACTTCCATGATCCTCAGTTCGGCCTCGGTCAGGGTTGTAGATGGACGGGGTGGCAACCAATAACTCCTGTATTTTTATAGACGCGGCATCCCCGCAAAAGGTAACTAATTATTTAGTTGCTACGAGCAGAGTCGATGGTTGCCCATCGTCGGCCCGAGCGCTGGGGCAGGGTTCTAACCCGCGACCTTGATCGGATCCCGGCTTCCGCCCACCACAATCCGATCGCGAATCGCGGCGTACTCGCCTTCCGGCAGAACCAGCCTCGAAACGAGTTCCAGCTTGCTGCGGTAAGGGCGGTTCTCGATGACTCGATCTGCCAAGGCTCGACTCAGACCCAAGCTCAGAAGCTCGGAAGCGTCTCCTCTATTCAGGTCGGTCAAGTTCTCCGACGCGAGGTCCCGATATGTGACCTTTTTGTAGTCGAGATTGGTTGTGGTGAGGCGTGCCTGCGAAACGCTTTTCTGTTGTGCGCTCCTGCTGAGTAGATACAGCCCAGTTGCAAAGCCGATGGCTCCGAGGATGAGTCCGGTGTGCTTTCGCATCTTGTACCTCCGAAGGATAAGCTAGGATGGCGTGGCGCCAAATCCCGATGCTCATGGGGAAAGCACTTCGCTATACTGCTCTGGCTTTGATTTCGTGAACTGGAGGGTGGCCGTGCACGGCACTGTTAGTCGTCGAACCGATCTTCGTTCCTGGTGCTGCGTTGCGCGAATGCTTGTCATCTGCTTAGGTTCAGTTCTCGCCCAAGGGAAGGAACGTCATCTGCTGTACGTTGCTGTTCCCGGTGTTTTCAACCATCATCCCGATGCCAATTACAACCTGCGTTACGGCGGGACTGGGATCATCGTCTTCGATATGGACCATGGCTTCCAGTTCGTGAAGCGTATTCCCACCTGGAAACTCGAGCCCGGTCAGACGGTTGAAATGATCAAGGGAATCGCCGCGGATGCTGCAAGCGGCCGCTTGTACATGACGACGACCGTGCGAATCGCCGCATTCGATCTCGCAAGCGACAAGATTGTGTGGGAGAAACAGTACGAAGGCGGGTTCGATCGGCTGGCAATTTCTCCCGATGGCAAGACTCTGTACGTGCCGACATTCGAGGGAGCTTATTGGGATGTCATCAATGCTTCGAACGGCGACCTGGTCACGCGAGTCGATACCGGAACCGGCGCGCACAACACGATCTGGGCACCGGATGGCAGCCGTGTTTATCTGGCGGGTCTGCACAACAACTATCTTCTGGTTGCCGATCCCAAAAATAATCAGGTGATGGAGAAGATCGGACCTTTTTCAAGCAATGTTCGCCCCTTTACCGTGAATGGAAGCAATTCGCTGGCATTCGTGAACACCAACAATATTCTCGGATTCGAGGTGGGCGACGTAAAAACCGGCAAGAAGCTTTACGACGTCGCGGTGCAGGGATTTCCAACCGGCAAACCTGCTCGCCACAATCCCTGCCAGAGCCATGGGATTGCGCTCACGCCGGATGAGAAAGAAATCTGGCTGGCCGATGGCGTGAACAACTACATTCACGTGTTCGACGCCACCAGTTCTCCGCCTAAACAAATCGCTGACGTGAAGGTCTCTGACAGTCCAGGCTGGGTTTCCTTGAGCATTGACGCGAAGTATGTGTTTCCTTCCACCGGAGATGTGATCGATCGAGGAACCAGCAAGATTGTCTACACCCTGCGCGATGAGACGGGGACTCAGGTGCAAAGCGAAAAACTACTGGAGATCGACTTCGATGGTCCGAAGTCGATCCGGAACGGAAACCAGTTCGGAGTTGGGCAGAAACGCTAAGCCCTCATTTGCGCTTCAGAGCTTCCAATTCTTCTAGCGTCCGCGGCCAATCTTTTCCTAGCAGGCGGGACAGACTGCGATCGGCCAGCACCTTGCCTCCGGTCTGACAACGAACGCAATAGTTGGTTTCGTTATCCGCGTAACGAATGCGCTGGATCTTCTCTCCGCATCGCGGGCACGGCTCGCCGTACTTCCCGTGGACGGCCATGTCTTCGCGGAACGCGGTCACCTTTTCCGGAAACTTCTTTTCCGCTTCGCCAGTCAATTGCTCGACCCAGTGTTGAAGCGTAGAGCGAGTTGCCGTGAAAAGTCGTTCCCACTCGTCCGGCTGAAGCTTGTGGGTCTGCGTAATGGGAGAAAGCTGCGCAGCATGAAGGATCTCGTCCGAATACGCGTTCCCAATGCCGCTCAAAATCCGAGGATCAGTGAGCGCTCGTTTCAGCGTGCGGTTCTCGCTCATCACGGCGGCGCGGAACGCAGGGAAATCGCTGGCGAAGACATCGATTCCGCCCGGATCTAGCGCTTGAAGACTGCTCTTTCCTCGAATGACATGCAGCGAAGCGCGCCTCTTTGCTCCCGCCTCTGTCAGCACCAGAGAGCCCTTTGGGAAATCAAAAGCTGCGAGCTGATTCCGACCCGCTACACTTGCGCCCGCCGTGCGCCAATGCAGGCGTCCGGCGATCATCAGATGCAGCACCAACCACAAATCGTCTTCCAAGCCGAAGGCGATACGTTTTCCAACCCGCCGCAGTTCTCGCACGGACTTTCCTTCGACTGCGGTGAGCGGCGGCTCCACCGTGCGCAGCAAAAATGGACTTGCAACGCGAAGCTGTTCGATCGCCTCCCCGATGATCAGCGAGTGAAGGGCCGTAATGTACGCCGCTATATCCGGCAATTCGGGCATGACTATATGATGGCCACTGAATATACCGTTCGGCAAGCCGCAAACCGCTTTCCCGCGCCATCCGCATGCAAGGCGGGATGCGATTCAGACATAATTCTTCCTCGGTGCGCACCCCGTTACCAGGAAGATACACGTTGAGGCATTGTCGGCTGCTATTCCCCCGCCAACAAGAGTGCCCTAATCCCCTGGCGACGGCACAAACTCAGGCGAGTCGGCCTTCGCCTTTTCAATCACCGAGAGCATCTCGTCGTCATCTGAGAACTTGAACCATGAAAGCCCGCGCGTCTTCATTTCTTTTTCTTCCGCGGCGTAAAGATAGGGAAGATCACCCTTCGGCACAAACCGGATGTGCTTGCGCTTGAGGAACTCCCCAATTTCGCTGACCGATACTGATTCGGTCGCCTTCTTACCCGCAACATACTCGATTACGTGCGCCGCTCCGACTTCTCCGTCGTGGCGCGCGATTCCCACCAGACCCTCACTGGCATTGCGTGCCCATCCCGTAACGTACACGCCTTCCCACAGCTTGCCCGTCTCAGGATCAAACACCTCGTATGGCGCACATGGACGATTGCTGTCAGGGTTTGTCACATACCCCCACTGCCCACACGGCAACCCCACCGATGGATCATGCTTGTCGCCAATCGCAAAGATCAGCGTGTCAACCTCTATGTCCTCGCTCGCGCCCGTCGGCTTACACCCGATTTTCCCTTCCTTACTGGTTAGGTAATTGTCAGCCACGGTGAGCCTCGCGATCCGGCCATTTGACCCGGGATGGATTGCTGTCGGCGTGCTGAGGAACCGGAAAGTCAAGCGGGGAGAAATCAACGGTTGGTCAGGATACTTCTTCAGGGCAGGGAAGGTCTCTTCGGCAACTTTGCTTATGTCCTGTCCGACTGCAGCTACGCGATCCTTGACACGCTCGAGTTCCTGAGCAAAGGCGGCGCGATCGAGGTGCCCGTGAATGTATGCGAATTCCTTGTCGTCGAACTTGGCCTCAAACGGTCCCCGGCGGGCGATCACAACGATCTCTTCCGGTTTCGGGTGCGTGCAATCGAGGATGAGCCACCGCGCGATATCGACCATCACGTTGCCCATCCCGACGATCGCGACTCGCTTGCCTATCGAGAAATCCTGCGTCGCGAACGGCGGCAGAAGATTGTAGTGATACACGTAGTCCTTGGCAGAGTACACCCCCGCGGCATCTTCTCCCGGCATGCCTAACTTCTTTGTGCCCTGCGCGCCAACGGAAAAAACCATCGCGGCTGGTTTGAACTGCCGCAGCGTCTCCAACGTCACTGGAAATTCCCCGCCAATCGGGACGTGCCCGAAATAGTGGACATTGGGAAGCGACAGCACTTTGGCAAACTGTTTCCGCAGCCCGATCTTCATCTTGTCTTTTACCGGATAAATGCCGTATTCGGCCAAGCCACCCGGCTTGATGTCGCGGTTGAAAATCACAACCTCATGTCCAGCCTGGGCGATCTTCTGCGCCGCAAAAAGCCCCGCCGGTCCAGCGCCTATTACGAAGACAGTAGCCATAAGTTTGTGGGAATCGTCTTGGATTGTGAGTACAAGCCGTTTTCCGCTGTGCGACTGGATTTTATATTAGCGGCTGGGGCCCGCACCTGCGGGTTGTCGTTCCATGTTCAAGCAGCTGTCCCTGGCGTTAGTACGCGCTGTATTCCAAGATTGTGAAACGCCATTTCATAATTGCTTCTTTCTATGCGGTCATCACCGCTCGCTTCGGCATCAGGTAGGCGAAGGCCGCCAACGGTCACGAATCCCTACTCGACAATGATCTTCCGGGAATTGCAATTACAGGACGAACCTGATCTCTCCAACAACGCGAACGCTCTCCGATCACGCAAGGCCGAAGTTCAAGAACGGATCGCGTACCCGGCCTTCACCGAAGTGCTACTTCCATGGCGATTCGTCGGGTAAAATCAAAGGGGTAGCTGCGGCTACCACTTTGCTGTTCCCTTCGCCAAATGCGCAAACAGGTCCGGCCGGTATTTTTTCTGTCTTTGCTATCCTTCTTCTGCGCAGCTCATGCAGCCGACCCTCAGTCGCCCATTCTTTTTGAATTGAGAACGCTCCCATTCCGCCTTGAAAACAGCGAAACCCCGGCGCGCAATGCCCCTGAGACCATGCCCGGAGGCCTCGCCGTCTTCGATTACAACGGCGATGGGCGTCCCGACATCTTCTTCACCAACGGCGGAAACATCTCCACCCTGAAGAAGGACGATCCGAAGTATCGCAATCGCCTATATCGAAACGATGGCAACGGTGTATTCACCGATGTAACGGTTGCCGCCGGGGTCGCGGGCACGCGCTACGACATGGGAGTTGCCGTGGCTGATTACGACAATGACGGCCATCCCGACATGTTTGTGGCCGGGTTACATCACGGTGCGCTTTACCACAACAATGGTGACGGTACTTTTTCCGACGTAACCGTCAAGTCGGGATTGGATGCCTCGATCAACAACCCCGACCCCGAATTCGGGCCATGGTGGGAAATCACGGCCGTGTGGGTCGACGTCAACAATGATGGCCTGCTCGATCTCTTTGTCGTTAACTACATGCAGTGGGAATACTCAGACAAGCCTCTCTGCAAGGTGGAGAATTTTGCCGACTACTGCCATCCCAGATTCTACAAAGGACAGCCAAACCAGCTTTTTCTAAATAACGGCGACGGTAGCTTTCGCGATGTCTCGGCCGGCTGGGGGATCCGTCAACACGTAGGAAAGGGAATGGGCGGCGGCATGGCCGATTACGACCTAGACGGCCGGCCTGACCTCTTCGTCACCAACGATGCGTCCTACAACTTTCTCTTTCATCACGCCGGCAAGAAGTTCGACGAAGTCGCATTCGAATCCGGTGTCGCTCTCGAGGAAGATGGCACCTTTGTTTCCGGCATGGGGCTGGACTTTCGGGATTACAACAACGACGGCTATCCCGATATCGTCTTTGTGGCCTTGCCCAACCAGACTTTTCCCATTTTCAAGAACACGGGCAAAGGGGATTTTAAGGAAGTCACAACCGACAGCGGCATGCGAAAGTTAAGCCGGCCCATCTCCGGCTTCGGAGTGGGGCTCTATGACTTCGACAATGATGGCTGGAAAGACATATTCGTCAGCGGCGGCCATGTCGAGTCGCACGACATGCCCGGCCAGCCGGTCAACCAGCCGAATTTCATGTTCCGGAACTCTGGGCGCACAGCGCAGTGGCAGGCGGTAGGTGCTGGGTTCGAGGCGGCTGCGAAACAACGACATCGTGGCTGCGCTTTCGGTGATCTCGACGGCGATGGACGAATCGATGTCGTGGTGAGCGCGTTGGGCGCAGAAGCCGAAATCTGGATGAACCGAAGCCAGAACTCCGGTCATTGGCTGGAGATCGCTCTGAAGGGAACCAAAAGCAACCGGGACGGCATCGGTGCACGCATTAAAGTAGTCAGCAAAACCCTAGGATCTCAGTACAATCACATGACTACGAGCGTGGGCTATGCCTCGTCGAGCTATGGGCCGGTCCATTTCGGCCTCGGATCCGACCTCCGCGCCGATAGCATCGAAATCCGTTGGCCCAGTGGTACAGTTCAGAAACTCGACAACATCTCCGCAGACCGGGTTCTGAAGGTCGTCGAGCCCGGACCCTGACGAAATTTACTTACCTTCACCAAGAAATCTCCGGTAGCGGGAAACTCCCATAGCATCGGGCTGTGCTCGAGGGTGGGTGCTTCTGTCGGTTCGGTGGGCCTTGTTCCGCGATTGGCAATGCGATTGGGGACGTGATTCGCTGCCTGTATCATCGGAGCTATGACCGCGTGGGAGTTCGCCATCTCGATCGTGCGTACCCTGCGCGAGCACGGTCACCAGGCCTACCTCGTCGGGGGCTGCGTACGCGACCTGCTTCTTGGTCGGAAGCCAGCCGACTATGACGTCGCGACCGAAGCCTCTCCTCAAGCGGTGATGCGGATCTTCCCTGAATCCTACGCAGTGGGTGTGCAGTTCGGGGTGGTACTGGTCCCGGTGCCGAAGACGTTGCTAACCTCAAACTCTCCTCTCAACGCGATACACGAGAGTCCAAATAATCCATGTCATTCCTTTCCGGCTTTAGCCGCCGAGGAGATTGCCTTTTCCCGACCGTCTCCTCCCGGCCATTCGCACAAAGCTTGCGTCGAAGTCGCGACTTTTCGCTGCGACCTGAGTTACTCCGATGGCCGCCACCCTGATGAGGTCCGCTTCAGCCGTGATCCGCGGGAAGACGTGCAGCGCCGCGACTTCACCATCAACGGCCTGCTTCTTGACCCCGAGAAGAATGAGGTGCTCGACTTCGTTGGCGGACAAGAGGACTTGCGGGCCGGGATCATCCGCGCTATTGGGGATCCTGAGCTGCGTTTCACAGAAGACAAGTTGCGCATGCTCCGGGCCATTCGCTTTGCCGCGCGGTTTGGGTACAAGATGGATCCGGCAACCTTCCTCGCAATCCAAAGGCTTGCCCCACAGACCCACCAGGTTTCTCGCGAGCGCCTCCGCGATGAACTTACTCGGATGCTTACCGAAGGCCAAGCCAAGAAGGCCTTCCAGCTCCTCGATCAGAGCGGTCTATTGCACGAGGTTCTCCCGGAAATAGAAGCCATGAAAGGGGTCGAGCAACCGCCCGAGTTTCACCCCGAAGGCGACGTTTTCGTACATACGTTTCTGTTGCTCGAGAAATTGCCGCATCCCTGCGCGCCAACCTTGGCATGGGGGGCGCTGCTTCACGATGTAGGAAAGCCACCGACGTTCCGCCGCGCACCCGATCGCATCCGGTTCGATAATCATGTAAAGGTCGGAGTCAAAATGGCCGAAGCCATTTGCAAGCGCTTGCGCTTCTCAAACGATGACACGGAGCAAATTCTGGCCCTGGTAGACAATCACATGCGTTTCGGGGACGTAGAGCGCATGAAGTTGTCGACCTTTAAGAAGTTCATTCGACTGCCGCGGTTTGATGAGCATCTCGAACTGCATCGGCTGGACTGTGAGTCAAGCCACCGCAGCCTGGCAATGTATAACTTTACTCGCGAGAAGATCGAGAATCTCCCAGACGAAGAGCTTCGACCGAAAGCGCTGATTGGCGGAGATGATCTCATTGCGGCTGGCTACAAGCCAGGTCCTTTGTTCAAGCAAGTTCTGGGAGCGGTGGAAGACGCACAGCTCGACGGCAGACTGAGCAGCAAGGCAGACGCGTTACGATTTATCGAGCAGCAGTTTCCGCAGCAGTCGTCGGGGTCATAACTTGGGATGGGTGAGCGCCTGGCCAGGATCTTTTCTGTGCAAATCCTTTCAAGGCCTATAACCGCTGCAATGGTTCGTCCCGTGCAATAAATCGAAGACGTTCCCGGCTAAGTTACAGTTCAGAAATAAGGGGAGTAAAAAGCATTTTCAGGGAAGGCCCTCCGACGGCTTTCCGGATGTTAGAATCGAAGCTCTGTGGAACCAATCGCACGTGAAATGGAAAAGATAGTCGCGGGCAGCTTGCGCAAAGCAGCTAGCTCCGAAGCGGTTCTGCTTGCCTGGCCTGTGGCCTGCGGATCGGCGGTCGCCGCCCGCACACAAGCATTGGAGTTTTCGCATGGCGTGTTGAGGGTGGAAGTCCCGGATGCGGCCTGGCGCGCCGAACTGCAGCACCTGGCGCCCAGATACGTTGCCGCATTGAACCGGTATTCCAAGGGCGTGAGCCGGGTTGAGTTCGTGGTGCGCCCCAAAGTCGCTCAAAGCGCCTGATTCGAAGTTAATCGTTTGATCGCAAATTGCATTGAATCAGGAGCGAAGGTTGTTCTTAGCGCTTAGCAAGCGCTGTCGACGAACAGAATCGGCAACGATAACCAGCTGCGACGTCGACATCATTGTAAGTAGTCGGCGTAAGTAGTTTGCAAGGCGAGCTGAGTCAACGAGTACGCTGAATCGGACGGCACCAAACCATGAAAGTTACCGACAAGGATGTTGCGTACGTTGCCGACCTGGCGAACCTGGAACTGACCGAACAGGAGCGTGCGAGGATGGTGCGCGACCTGAACTCGATCCTCGCCTATGTCGATTCCCTGAACGAACTCGGAACCGATAACGTGCCTCCGATGGCGCAGGTCTCCGACCGTTTTGGCCTCGATGATTCGAAACAAGGGAGCGAACGTTTTGCTTACGCTAGTCGCCCCGACGTTCACCAAGGTCTGCGCAGGTCTCTAGCGCATGATGTCGCTCTCGGCAATGCGCCGGACACAGATGGCACATTCTTCAAGGTTCCGAAAGTGATTGAAAAATAGGGGTTAGTTCTCGGTGTCGTTCCAGGCTGTCAAACTTCCAACGAGTCACTGACAAGTCGTTGATATGGACCTTCGCAACCTCACCATCGAGGCCGCCCGCTCTGCTGTTGTGGAAGGCAAAACCAGCGCCACCGCGCTGGCCGAGTCCTACTTCGCAAAAATTGAAAGTGACGATCCGAAGATCGGCTCCTATTTGATGCTCTCGAAAGAGCGTGCGCTCGCGAAGGCTGCCGAGGTCGACTCGCTCGTGAAGAAGGGAGAGAAGCTTCCGCCCCTCGCAGGTGTTCCGCTCGGCGTGAAGGATGTTCTTGTGACGAAGGGCGTTCGCACAACTGCCGGATCGAAGATCCTGGGAGATTACATCCCGCCTTACGACTGCACCGCTGTCGCCCGGCTCGAGACAGCCGGCGCCGTAGTACTCGGAAAGCTTAATTGCGACGAGTTTGCGATGGGATCGTCGAACGAGAATTCTGCTTTTAAGCCGGTACACAACCCGAGGGACTTAACACGGGTTCCCGGTGGCTCCTCCGGTGGATCTGCGGCCGCCGTGGCTGCGGATATGGCGGTTGCAACCTTGGGTTCTGATACTGGTGGTTCCATTCGTCAGCCCGCATCATTTTGCGGCGTAGTTGGCCTGAAGCCGACATATGGACGGGTTTCGCGCTATGGCTTGATCGCTTTCGCCTCGTCGCTCGACAACATCGGTCCGTTTGCGAAGACCGCAAAAGACGCGGCGATCATGTTGCGCACGATTGCAGGTCGCGACCCGATGGACTCCACGTCGGCCGACTTGCCGGTCCCCGACTACGCGGCCGAACTCGAGAAGCACACCCGAGGAATGAGAGTGGGAGTCGCCAAAGAATATTTTGGCGAAGGGCTGGAGCCGGAAACCCGCGCCGCGATCGAAGCCGCACTTCAAAAGTTGGCGGGTCTGGGTTACGAGATCGTGGACGTTTCTCTGCCGCACACGAAATATGCGATCCCCGCGTACTACCTGGTCGCAACCGCGGAAGCCTCGTCGAACCTCGCGCGTTTCGACGCCGTCCGTTATGGCCATCGCGCAAAGGGTGTGCGCGGCCTTTCCGACATGTACCGCCGCAGCCGCGACGAGGGATTCGGAGGGGAGGTGAAGCGCCGCATCATGCTGGGAACCTACGCGCTAAGCGCCGGCTATTACGATGCCTATTACCTGAAAGCGCAGCGCGTGCGTACGCTGCTCACCAGTGACTTCGTGGAAGCTTTCAAGAAGGTGGATGTCATCATTGGGCCAACCAGCCCCACGCCGGCCTTCAGGCTTGGGGAAAAAGTGGATGATCCTTTGGCGATGTACTTGGCAGATATCTACACCGTCACGGCAAACTTGGCAGGCATTCCGGGCATATCGATCCCGGTCGGCATTTCAAAGGAGAATCTGCCAATTGGCATGCAGATTTTTGGTAAGCACTTTGACGAAGCGACTATCCTGCGCGTCGCCTACGCGTACGAGAAGGCCCAGTAACTCAACACATCAGCCACGCAGCACGGGGAGTTACAAAAACTCCGATATTTCCTTCGCGCTGTCTCTACACGGTTCGGCTCATGGTTCGACAATTTCGTAGTAGGATTCTCCCGCGCAGCTGCGGCACAGAGTTCGTCCCTCGCGGCATACTTCGCGGCGGAAGTTGATGCCTTCGCCGCAAAGGTCGCAAACCACTCGTTGGCCTTTGTAGCCGGGGAAGTCTTCCGGAAGCAACTCGATCTTCACCCACTGCGTCGTGAACAGGTCGTTGTCCGCCATCTCGCGATAGGCAAGCATCTGCTGCTGGTTCTTGCCTTCCAGCTCCGGATGCATCCGCTGCGCAAGCGACTTCGACGATTCCTTGGCAGCGATGCGAACGGCGCGGCCGGTTTGGACGTCAATGAACGTTGCTGCCATCTTGCCGAAGTCCCGAAACTTCAGCGCCCGCTTGCCTAATCGGCAGCCGGTGACAATCGAGACCGCATCGGTCGCGCAACGGTCGATTTCAACAAATGTAACTAGGCGTTTGCGATCTTCTTTCTTGTTTTGAGGATCGTCGATCCCCAGCTTCTGAAGCCCAAGCATCGCCATGCGCACGCCGAGCACCTGCCCGGCGCAAATGTGTCCGTGTGCCTTTTCAGCGTCGCGGAGATAGTCGGAAAGGGAACGCATAAAATCAGTCGCCCGCCGTGAGTCGCCGATCGCCCTCTACCCTGACTGGACGCGCGACACTTGGTAGCCCGCCACTGTTCCGTTCGAGGTGCCAACGATGACCTACGTCGGACTCACGGATTGTGGAGAGAACGAGGACACATCCTACGACCGCCCATTCTAAATCCCAAACCCCTGGCTTGCTGCGGTGCTCGCGATTTGTATCGTTGTCGGTCACGCCACCCGAATGGATAAACATCGGGTTGCGATGCAGGCTCCTGTGGAACGCGAGACGACGTCCGTGTTACCCGCCCAAACTATTTCCTTCTCCAGCGGATCCCTTCCTTGGTCTGCTCGATAAGGATGCCGAGGGCGATGAGTTCGGCGCGGATCCTATCTGAAGTGGCGAAGTCTCGGGCTTTACGTGCCTCCCCCATTTGTGCAATCTGTGTGTCAATTTGTGCATCGGTTAACGCCGCGGAACGGACGACTTCTTCCAGCTCGGGGCTGATGTTCTTCTCGCGTCCTTCCGTCTTGGCCCATTCGTAGATGCGTTGCATCTGGGCAGCATCGTCGTCTTGCAAGACGGAGAAAACTTGATCGAACTGCTCGAGCGCGACAAGCAGAGATGGCACGTCGCCGCTCTTCAGCTCGCCGGCATCGATCGCGCTGTTGACCGCGCGGATCATGTCGAAGATTGCGGCTTGGGCTTGAGCGGTGTTCAGGTCGTCGTCAAGGGCTTCACGAAGACGCTTGCAGGTCTGCTCGCCGAGGCTTGTCATGGCAATGGTTGAGCCACCGGGTAAGTTGCCCGCGAGACGCTGGTGGAAGTTGCGCAACCTGTCGACCGAAGCTGCCGCCTGTTGCAGGCCATCGAATGTAAAGTTGAGCTGATTGCGATAGGGAACTGAACTCAACAGGTAACGAATCGTCGAAGGCTTGTAGCCTTTGAGTACCAGATCGCGCAAGGTGAAGAAATTCCCCGCACTCTTCGACATTTTCTCGCCCTCAACCAGCAGAAAGCGAGCGTGAAACCAGAAGCGCGCGAACGGCTTACCCGTGAGCGACTCGGACTGCGCGATTTCGTTTTCATGATGCGGGAAGATCAGGTCCTCGCCGCCGGCGTGTAGGTCAAAGCTTTCGCCGAGTTCCTGCATCGACATGACCGAGCACTCGATATGCCAGCCCGGTCGTCCTGGACCGATCATGCTGTCCCACCAGGCCTCGCTAGGCTTTGGGGCCTTCCACAGCGCGAAATCGCGCGCGTTGTCTTTCTCGTATTCGTCAACGTCGACCCGGGCGCCATCTTCCATACCTGCGAAATCTTTCTTCGAGAGCTTGCCGTAGGAGGGGAACTTGGCGATGCGGAAGTAATAGGATCCGTCCTCGGTCTTGTAGGCATAGCCCCTCTCGGCCAACCTGGCGATGAATTCCGCCATGGGCGCAATGTTCTCGGTGGCGCGGACGATCTGCGGCTGCTCGATATGAAGTGCTGTGGCATCTTCAAGGAATGCCTTCTGATAGGTCGCTGTGTAGTTCTGTACCGAGACGCCGGCTGCAGCCGCGTTACGGATGATCTTGTCATCCACGTCGGTGATGTTCATGACGTATTTGACTTTGTACCCGCTCAAGCGCAGATACCGGGCCAGAAGGTCCACTGCGACAAAGGTTCGAAAGTTGCCAATGTGGCCGTAGTCGTAGACCGTCGGTCCGCAGGCGTACATGCGGACTGCGTTGTCCACCAGCGGCCGAAACTCCTCAACTTTCGCGGAAAGTGTATTGAACAGGCGCAGCGCCATAGCGTGAAAGGAACTTCAATGATAGCGGGAAGCAAGAAAAGGGGGCAAACAGAGCGCCGAGCCCTTTATGGACGGCGACAGGGAGGTGCCCGCCGGGCCACCAAACAGGTAGTATCATGCCCGGCATGGCAACCTCCCCTTTTTCAGCTGCAGGCAAATCATTTGAGATTCATGAGTGGAGAGGCAGCGGCCCAGCCACGCTACACGTCCACCATTCAGACGACGAAGCATGGCACGTCCTCGAAGGCGAACTCACGTTTCGTTACTCGGACCGAACCGAGACCGTAGGAGCGGGAAGGACGGTGTTCGTGCCCGCTGGCGTAGCTCACACCTACACCGCCGGCCGCGAGACACGCTATTTGATTGTCCTGACCCCGCGCTTACGCTCCTTGATTGCAGCCCTGCAAGCAGATCGTGACCCCGGCCATCAGCACGAAATTTATCGTCGCTTCGATTCCGAACTGTTGGAGTAGCCGATGCCACTTGGCGCGAATGAGGGGCAATGCCCATGAGAAAGCTCAAGTCCGAAAGTTGGCTCGTCCTTTTCTTGCACAAGATGTTTCCGGCTGCTCTCATGCTGCGGTCGCATCCTTTTATGGGAAGCCGATAAGAGCATTCTTTGCACGCTGCTAGGCGTCAGGGAGAAGACATGGCAAGCCTTGCATGACAGCTTTTTTCCTCCGCATCTGCATGCGGAAGTACGGTTGCTCGCACAATCCTCGTCCAGATCTTGTAACCGGCGGCGTTCATGTGAAGTCCGTCCTCGACAAACAGGCCTTTGGGTTTGCCAGTTTCGTCGAGCATCGCCGAGACCACATCAATGTAGTGCAGATCCGAGCGCTTAGCCGCGCTCTCCCGAATCGCATTGTTTACCAGGGTTTGAAGAGGAAACTGCGTAAGACGCAACTTGGAAGGTTTTAGGGAGATGAAATACACGGGGGTATCGCCCAGCGCCTTGGTCTTGCGGTCCATGAACTCGTCAAAATCAGACACGACCCTGTCCACCGATTTTCCCGCGTCAATATCATTCTCGCCCGCATAAAACACGATGGCGCGGGGTCGATAGGGAGCAACGATCTGGTCAAACCAGCGGTTCACATATTCGACGTGCGAGCCACCGAATCCACGATTGATCACCGGCATGGGCGCCATGTCGGAGGCGAGAGTCTCCTTCCATTTGACGATGCTTGAGGAACCAACGAACAACACCCGACAAGCCCCAGGTGGCGAGGTCTTATCGGCTTCAACAAACCGGTCGACTTCCGCCGCAAGCGATCGCTCCAGGGTAGGATCCGTCGCGGTCTGGGCTCCTACGCGAACCACACAGGTCGCAAGCACGATCAGGCATGAAACAAGATGAAGGACAAGGCGGGGGAGCGGAGAGGTGGTCACAACCGCAATATAACTCGACTTTGGGTGTGCTTGTACAATCCTCTTCAATATCTATGTCTGAACAACTGGGAAAGGCACTTCGCTTCCGAGCACTCCACGAGGGGCCGGGAGTGTTCATTATTCCCAATCCTTGGGATGTTGCGTCGGCGCAGCTGCTGACCGGACTTGGCTTTCAAGCGCTTGCCACATCCAGCGCCGCAGCGGCGTGCACGGTTGGGAAAAGGGACGGAATGCTCACGCGAGAAGAAGCGCTCGAGCATGCACACGCGATCGTGAGCGCCACGGATGTGCCGGTTTCAGCGGACCTCGAGAATGGCTTCGGGGACGCACCCGAATCCGTTGCCGAAACCGTACGCCGCGCTGCAAGCGCGGGGCTGGTCGGCTGCACGATTGAGGATGCGACTCGCCGTTCCGAGTCGCCGCTCTACGACTTCCAACATGCGGTGGAGAGGGTCGCTGCCGGTGCCGAGGCCGCCCGCAAGCTTGGGTTTCCATTTATGTTGACCGCTCGCGCGCACGGTCTCCTGTTTCCAAATTCGAGCCTGGAGGAAACGATTGCCAGGTTGCAAGCGTTTGAGCGCGCGGGCGCGGATGTTCTATTTGCACCTGGGCTTCCCGACATTGCAGCCGTGCGCAAAGTCTGTGCGGCGGTATCGAAGCCATTCAACTTCATGGTGGGAATCAAGGGGATGTCATTCTCGGTGGCTGACCTGTCCGCTGCCGGAGTGAAACGAATTAGTCTGGCAACCTCGCTCTATCGCGCCGCGATGACTGCCTTTCTCGAGGCAGCGCGCGAAGTTAAGGAGCAAGGTACGTTTGGTTTTCTTGACCGATCCGTGAGTACGGCGGATTTGCATTCGCTGATGAGGGTTTAGATCGTTGGCCGACAAACACGTTGAAGACCGCGGCTAGGTGCGTGTGACGCCCTCGTTCATTGCGTGCAGCCGATGCCCAACGAGATAGACATAGTGCAATCCCGACAAGATTGTGAACAAGAATGTGGCGCTCAGGAATAACCTGCGTCCAACCCAGACCCAATGTTGGGAATAGACCTGAAACAGCATGACAAACAGGACGGCCGCCACTTGGGCGAACGTGTTCGCCTTGCCAAAAATACTGGGGCGAAAATCGCGGAGTCCCGCGATGGTGTACAGCACGCCGCTGACAAGCAGGATGCAGACGTCGCGGCTAAAGACCAGCACCGTGTACTTCCACGGAATCAGGTTCACTACCGACAGCACGAGAAATATGGTGCTGAGCAGCAGCTTGTCAGCGATGGGGTCGAGATATTGGCCGAGCAGTGTCTGCTGATGGAGGCGACGAGCAAGCAGTCCGTCAAGCCCGTCGCTTAGCCCGGCAAGCAATGTGAGAATGAGCGCACCCTTGAAGTGATGGTCCAGCAGCTTGTTCACGATAAAGGGTAGAAACGCCATTCGTGCCAGCGTAAGTTGATTCGGGGCGGTCAGGATCTGCGAGATCTTGAACGCCCTGGTCTTGGACAAGCCACCAGGAGATTGCGGATTGTGCTCCACCCCTCGATTGTCTCTGTCTGGAAGAATGTTTTGCAACTCGCAGCAAGGGAACTGGGGTGTTTAGCTGCTGTCCTGCAAATTTCAGCCGGCGAAAGCCAATTGGAGTCGTCGAGGTCTATGACCCGCACTTAATAATCTGGGGCATCACGCCCGTAGGCACGGAAAAGGCGAATCGGTCAACGACGCGAGACTCTCTCCGGCAGACAGGGACTCGTATATGCGAACGTCAAGCGAACGGAGTTGGGCTATAGTTTTGGGGAGCTTGGATGATCTTTGAGACTTGGCGCTCGCAAATTCGCGAGAAATGGGGGGCATCCCGAGTCCGGTGACAATTGTCACCTTCGCGCAGTGATGATCTTTACTGTTGCGAATATTTCGAAAAAACTACTCTCGTCCTGCTGGTATGAAGTACCTTGCTAAGCCGTGATGCCATGGCAAAAGGACATGCAGACCATGAACACTTCTATTGCGTATGAGACGCAGTTACCAACCAAGCTACGTTTCGCCGGCGCAATTTGGACGTTAGTGCTCGTTTCGCCATTCATCGGCGAAATCTTGAGCGGATCAACGCGCACAAGCATTCTGTTCGTTTTCATTCCCGAGATGATGGTCTGGGGGGTAGGCGCGCTGTTGTGCCGCGAACTGGTTCGGCGATGGCGTGCGGGAGGCGTCAGCCTGCTCCTTCTTGGGCTAGCACTATCCATAGCCGAAGAATTCATCATCCAGCAAACCTCCTTGGCTCCTTTACCTTTTCCCGGATCTCACGCGGACTATGGCCGCTTGTGGGGACTCAATCTTGTGTATCTGCTGTTCATGCTGGGATACGAAAGTGTTTGGGTCGTCGTTGTACCCGTCCAATTGACTGAATTGTTTTTCCCGATGCAAGCAAATCAGCCCTGGCTGCGGATGCGCGGCATCATAGTTTCCTCCATCGTATTTCTTCTCGGATGCCGTATTGCCTGGTACGGCTGGACCCAACAGGCGCGCCCCAGACTACATGCGGCTCCCTACCATCCGCCGTTGACGCTCCTCGCACTTGGTTTCGTCTTGATCGCATTGCTGATCGTTGCCGCGTATTCTGTCCGGAAGTTTGCCTTGCCGAAGTCTGATGATTCGCGCGCAACAATCCCCGCCTGGGCTGCTGGTTTGATGGCGTTCGTGATGGGAGCTGCATGGTTTGAAGTCATCGCGCAAATTTTCGTTCCCCATCCTGTGCATCCGTTTTGGGTGGTGATAATAGCCGGTGTCGTGTGGGCTGGAATGGCGTTCACGTTGTTCATCCGTTGGTCATCTCGACCGGCGTGGCGCGAGATCCATGGATTCTCCGCTGCTGTAGGCGCAACGTTAGCTTGCATGGCCACCCCGTATGTGACCATCTCCACATGGCCGAGAGTGGACGTGATCGGCAAGATATCGTTCGATGTGATGGTTGTGATTGGATTTTTAGTCCTGGGTAGGAAGGTTCTCGGGCGGTCGAAAACAACCCGCAACTGAGACGCGAGAACTGGGCGAGTGTCCTCTATCGTTCATGGTGCGCGAAGAGCGTGGCAGAGAAAAGTAGCGAAAGTAGACGCCGCTTTCAGCTCCCTTGGGGATCGCGAGGCCGCCAAATGCGGGGGATTCCAAGGGCATAAAGGAGCGGTTTCGACACATCCCTTCGGGCCAAAAGTGTCACCCATGTCTCCGGAACGTTCTGTTACCTATGTCTCCGGAACGGACACCGGAAACATTGGTAGGCCCGAATGGACTCGAACCATCGACCTCTTCCGTGTCAAGGAAGCGCTCTAACCAACTGAGCTACGGGCCTATAAAGCTGGGAATTGTACCAACTAGAGCAGCAGCTGCATTTATTCTACTGAGGCGTTCTACAGCTTGGCAAACTCGCAACGCGATGCCTTGGATCCGATCATCGTGGTCCCGTGAAGCCGTACCGCTTCCATAACCTTTCCCACATCCAAATCTCGTGGCTAGCTTCGATGGGAAAACCCAGTTGATGGGCCAGTACACATATTTGTCCGCGATGGTGTGCGTCGTGCATGATCATGTAAGCGAACATGGCGGCGCCGGGTGGCCAACCCCTGCTCCAACCGTCGCGCTTGAAGTATTTGACCGCTCCGTCTGGCGTGAGCGCCTCTTCTAGCAACTCCCTGCAATTCCGACCACTGCAAGCGAGCGCAACTTGTACCTCGCGGCGCGTGCAGAGTCTTGCGTCGAGCTTCGCAGGTAGCTCGATATGGGGAGCGGAAAGCCGCAGCCACTTTCGGCGAGCATGATGCATATGAACAAATATTGCCGCAATGCTGCGCACGTTGCGACCAGCAGGTTTTGCCCTCCATGCGCGCGGATCTAGCCGCTCGAGAATAATTTGGTTCGTGTGTTCGTTGACCGCATAGCTGTCGAGCAGCGCCTGGCAGAAATCCGAGGAAGGCAGAGCTGGGGCACGAACCATAAAGACCTCCTCGACCGTTTTGAAGTCTACAGAGTACTGCTAAATGGTTCGTGATGGGAGAGTGCTCCGCTAGCCATGCAACTGTTTATACTGAATGGCTGATGACTGTCCGTATGAAGGACATTGCGCGGGACTTGGGGGTGTCGGTTGTGACCGTCTCCAAGGTCTTGCGCAACCACTCCGATATTTCCGAAGAGACCCGCGAGAGGGTGCTGGCACGAATCAAAGAGCTCGACTACCGGCCCAATATCGCTGCGCGAAGCCTGGTCACGGGGCGTACGTATCTCATCGGCCTTGTCGTGCCCAGCCTGCTTCACCCGTTCTTTGCGGAAATCGCAAAGTCACTTTCCGAGACGCTCCGACAGCAAGGTTATTACCTGATCATTTCATCATCGGAGGAGGACCCTGAACTTGAAATGCAGGAGATTCATCACCTTCTCGAAAGGCGGCTCGACACCCTAATTATCGCGTCCTGCCACACCAGCGCGGAATTCCTGCGCAAGATCGAAAAAGAGGGCACGCCCTACATCCTGATTGATCGCAGCTTTCACGGACATTCAGCCAATTTTATCGGGGTGGACGACGAAGCCGCGGGAATTATTGCGACTCAGCACCTCATTGACATTGGGTGCAAACGCATCGCCCACATTCGTGGGCCGGAGACCAGCACTGGCCGGCACAGATTGGAGGGCTATAAGCGGGCAATGGCCGACAATCGGGTGGAATTGAGGCCCCAATACATCATTTCTGAGGGCAAGGGCGATGTTGAAACTCGCCAGCGAGGGTACCAAGCCCTGCAGCAGTTGCTCGAGCTTGACCCGCGGCCCGATGGCGTCTTTTGCTTCAACGATCCTATGGCCATGGGTGCGATGCATTGCATTTTCGAGCGGGGATTGCGGATCCCCCAGGACATTGCGCTCATTGGCTGCGGCAATTTGTACCGCGATGAGAACCTGCGTGTGCCCCTCTCCAGCGTTGATCAGAGCAGCAGCCTTATAGGCCAGGAAGCGGCACGGATCGCCCTTCACATGCTGAAGTCCAAAGTGCCTCCCGCGCCCGAAACCGTCATTCTGAAGCCGCAGCTAATCGTACGCGGTTCCACGGAACGATCATGATTCCTGCTCGGCCTAAGCAGGTGTCCACTAGAACCTTGCTGGAATAAAATTCCTTGTCACGAGAAGGGTACTGCCGAGTTACAGGTCCAAGGAGGCACCATGTCAGCTTACGAAGGGCGCTGGAAGACGGTTCGCGTTGAAGCGGAAGAGGGCATTGGATGGGTGGTCATGAACCGTCCCGAAAAGCGGAATGCCATGAACCCCACGATGAATCGCGAGATGCGCGAGGTTCTTGAAGCGCTGGAGCTGGATGATGCCGTCAAGGTCCTGGTGCTCACCGGCGCGGGCGAGTCGTGGACCGCTGGCATGGACCTCAAGGAATATTTCCGGGAGGTCGATCAAGCGCCGGAGGTCATCCAGGAAAAAGTCAGGCGCGAGGCCTCCACATGGCAATGGAAGCTGCTGCGCATGTATGCCAAGGCAACCATCGCGATGGTCAACGGCTGGTGCTTTGGCGGGGGATTTTCTCCACTGGTTGCGTGCGATTTGGCGATCGCTTCCGAGACAGCTGTGTTTGGGCTGTCGGAAATCAATTGGGGCATTCCTCCGGGAAATCTTGTAAGCAAAGCCCTGGCCGATACGGTCGGACATCGCAAGGCGCTCGAATACATCATGACCGGAGAGACCTTCACGGGAAAACAAGCGGCAGAAATTGGATTGGTAAATCGTGCAGTGCCGCACGCGCAATTGCGCGATGAAACTGTTGCCCTCGCGCGCAAGCTGATGGAGAAAAATCCTGTAATACTGCGCGCTGCCAAACACGGCTTCAAACGCTGTCGCGAACTGACCTGGGAGCAGAGCGAGGATTACCTCTATGCGAAACTCGATCAGTCGCAGTTGCGCGATCCAGAACACGGTCGCGAAAAAGGCCTAAAGCAGTTCCTCGACGAAAAAAGCATCAAGCCTGGGCTGGAAACGTACCGCCGCTGATGGGCGATTCCATTGTGGCTAAGCAACGACAATCTGAAGAAGTTCCTTGATAGCCGCAAGGGAGTCCTATCGAGTGCCGAGGGGAGGGAGGCCTAACTTCCGTTCCCGAGATACCTGAATCGCTCCTGTTTATTCGCGCTCCCCGCCGGCTGCAGCTACGTTCGTCCGCTCTCGACTGGGTTGCTGGAACGGCAACCGGAAGACTTTCTAGTAACCGGGCGGCTGGGCCAAAGGTAGTCCTACGTAATTTTCCGCGAGACTCTGGGAGGCTGCGCGCGAGCTAGCGAGATATTCCAGTTCTGCCAGCTGGCGTCGGTGGTCGAACGAACTTTGATCCGGAAGTTTGTGCAACATCGAGGTCATCCACCAAGAGAACCGCTGCACCTTCCACACCCGTTGCAAGCACACCTGGGAATAGCAATCGAGAGCTCCTGTGCTGCCCGAGGCGTAAAACTCCGCAATGGCATTGGCGAGCACTTGAACATCGGTCACCGCTAGATTGAGACCCTTTGCGCCAGTGGGAGGAACGATGTGGGCTGCGTCTCCTGCAAGAAACAGCCGGCCACATTGCATCGGCTCGACCACGAAGCTGCGCATGCCGGTCACGCCCTTCTGAATGATGGGCCCTTCGGTGAGAGTCCAATCTTGCGCGGCTAATCTGGTTTGGAGTTCCTCCCAAATGCGATCGTCCGGCCACTCTTCGATATCCTCTTCGGGCAAGCACTGCAGATATAAGCGGCTCAATTGGGGCGTACGCATGCTGAGCAGCGCAAAGCCGCGGTCATGATGGGCATAGATCAGTTCGTCCGATGATGGCGGCGCCTGCGCCAGTATCCCGAGCCATCCGAAAGGATATTCACGCTCGAAGGTAGTGAGCACACCTTCGGGGATACAGGGCCGGCAGATGCCGTGAAAGCCATCGCATCCGCCAATGAAATCACACTCAATCTCCTCATGCACGCCGTTCTTCCGAAAGCGAATTGAGGGGTGTTCGGTTGTGAAGTTCTGAACACTTACGTCGTCAACTTCGAAGTAGACCTTGCCTGATGCAGCTAGCCGTGCGTCAATCAAGTCTCTGACCACCTCGGCTTGCGCGTAGATGGTGATGGCCTTTCCGGTAAGGGCCTCAAAGTCAATGCGATGACGCTGTCGATTGAATCGCAGTTCAATCCCGTGGTGAACAAGGCCCTCGCGTTGCATGCGTTCGCCGACCCCGGTCGCAAGCAGCAGATCAACCGTGTTTTGTTCGAGGACTCCCGCGCGTACGCGCTCCTGTACGTACTCGCGGCTGCGGCATTCAAGAACGATGGAATCAATTCCACGCAGATGCAGCAGATGCGAAAGCACAAGACCTGCCGGGCCTGCGCCCACGATCCCGACTTGCGTTCGCATAGGGGGCTAGAACGGGTAGGGCCGCTGCCCCATTTGAATGGTGACCCACTTGGTCTCGGTGAGTTCGTCCATCGACCAGTGTCCCCCCTCGCGACCTGTGCCCGAATCTTTCACCCCACCAAACGGGACGGTGACCTCGTCGTGAACCGTGGGGCCATTGACATGCACCATTCCAGCCTCAAGTTCAAGCGCGAACTTCATCGCTAGCTGAAGATCGTTGGTGAGCACCGCGGATGAAAGTCCATAAGACGTGTCATTGGCGAGCTTGAGCGCATGATCGGCGTCGCTGGCCTTGATCACCGACGCCACCGGTCCGAAGAGCTCGTCGCGGAAGACTGACATCTGTGGCACAACGTCCGCGAGTACGGTTGGTTGATAAAAGTTTCCTTCGAAGGTGCCGCCAGTAAGAAGACGCGCGCCCTCTTTTTCTGCCTGCTTCACCTTGCCGTCGATCATCGGACACTGCGAGGTGCGAATGAGCGGACCAATGATGGTGTGCGGGTCGCGAGGGTCGCCGACTTGCAGGGTCTTCACTTTCGCTACGAACCTCTCGAGGAACCTCTCGTAGATCGGCTCTTCCACGATGATCCTCGATCCCGCCATACAGATCTGGCCTTGATGAATAAAGAGTCCGAAGCAAGCGGTCGACACAGCGTAATCAAGGTCGGCGTCTTTTAGAATGACCAGCGGACTCTTGCCGCCAAGTTCGAGTATTACTTTCTTTCCGTTCTTGGCGCAGTCGGCCGCAATGGTCCGCCCCACGCGTGTCGAACCGGTGAAAGAAATCAGGCGCACCCGAGGGTCGGAGGTAAGCACTGTACCCAGGACTTTTCCGTCTCCCGGAACGACATTCAAGACTCCCTTCGGCAGACCAGCCTTATCGAAAACCTCGGCGATCTTGAGACCCAGCAGGGAAGTCTCCTCCGACGGCTTCAAGACAAATGTGTTCCCCGCAGCCAACGCGAGGCAGACCTTCTTCGTGGCTAGGATGAGGGGAAAGTTAAAGGGAGCAATGCCAGCTACGACTCCCAATGGCTGTCGGATTGCGAACGACATCATTCCGGGAACATCCGACGGCATGACATCACCGTTGATGCGGCGCGCTTCTCCGGCGACGGCGCGAAGCATATTCACCGTGAACGACACCTCGAATTGTGACTTGCCGAAGGTTGAACCGGTCTCGCCGATCAGGAGGTCCACAACCTCCTGCCGCATACCCTCCAGGACGTCGGCGGCACGTTGCAGAATGAGCTCCCTTTCGGCAGCCAGCGACTTTCCCCATGTTGCCTTAGCTTTTTCGGCGGCATCGATGGCTTTCCGCATCATGGCGACATCGGCCATGAAGACGCTGCCAAATGGTTTTTGCGTGGCTGGATTGATGACCTCGGTTGCTGAATCTGATGAGATGCTGACGGGACTGCCGTCAATGTAGGGAGCTGTAAACATGGTTCACCCCCGGGGTTCTTGCGGCTACGAACCTGGCGCTTTTCGCGCCGATGAACGATAAATCTCCTCGATGCGACCAGTCAAGCTTGGCGCCTTTTTTCTTAGATGCTGCGGCGAGCCGAAGAGGGGCACGGTCATTGGTCTTCGATGGGTTTGTGGAACGGTAGGTGGATTGCGTTATAAATATGAGGCTGATCTATTGGCATGAGAATCATTCCTTATAGCCGGCCCGATCCGGAAACCCAGCCCGCATCGTACTATCCGCCATACCGTTCGACGGTTCTGCGATCTCCGCGGAAGCCGTTGGTCGTCTTGCCGCATACGCTTTCTGAGATCACCGGGCCGGTGTATGGTGACGACGATATTGCGGAAACCGACAGTGATCTAACCCGCCAGCACGCGGCAGCGCCGCTCGGCGAGCGCATTGTTGTTCGCGGCCAAGTGCTGGATGATGGAGGCCATCCCCTGCGGAAAACGCTGGTCGAGATCTGGCAGGCGAATTCCTCAGGACGCTATTTCCATGACAACGACCAACACTCTGCACCGCTTGATCCGAATTTCACCGGTGCCGGCCGCACGCTGACCGATGAGAGTGGGTTTTACGAATTCGTGACCATTCGGCCGGGAGCTTATCCGTGGCGTAATCATGACAACGCCTGGCGGCCCGCGCACATTCACTTCTCCTTGTTCGGACCGGCATTCGCGACCAGATTAGTTACGCAAATGTATTTCCCGGGCGACCCACTCTTTGCCCGTGACCCATTGTTCCAGTCCATTCCGGATGAGAAAGCGCGAGAGAGGCTCATCTCGAAGTTCGACTTCGATCTCACCAAACCAGAGTGGGCTCTGGGCTTCCGTTTTGACATTGTTCTGCGCGGGCGCGGAGCGACGCCCTTCGAGGGCTGACATGCGATTAATTCCCACGGCTTCTCAGACTGTCGGCCCGTTCTTCCACCTGGGTTGCACCCGGACGCATTCTGCACGTTGTCTCGCGGCTCAAGAAGCCAAAGGAGAGCGCGTCTGGTTGACCTGCCGAGTGCTCGATGGAGATAGTGTTCCGGTGTCCGACGCCATGCTTGAGTTGTGGCAGGCCAACGCAGAAGGGAAGTACATTCACCCGGACGACCCGCAGGACAAACCTGCTGATCCGCACTGCAGCGGGTTCGGGAGGCTGGCAAGCGATGGGCAGGGGCGCTGCGTGTTTGAAACCGTGAGACCGGGAGCGGTACCCGGGCCCGACGGTACGATGCAGGCGCCGCATATCAATGTATCGGTGTTCGCACGGGGAATTCAGAAAAGGCTCGCCACGCGAGTTTACTTTTTCGGAGATCCCGCCAACGCGAACGATGCCGTCCTGGCGCTGGTGCCTGAGGAGCGTCGCGCGACACTGATGGCGCAACCTGATCCTCAGAATGGAGGTTCTTGGAATTTTACAATTCGTTTATGTGGCGAAAACGAGACAGTCTTCTTCGACGTGTAGCGTTATTGGTTTCGAACAAGAAGTTCGGCTTTTCTGAGTTAGCTGCCTGAAGAGCCCTTGAAAGGAGAGCCATGTCGGCGTGGTTGATCGATAGCCTGGCCACTACAGACTCGCTGGCTGAAGTATTCTCCGACCTGTCCGTCCTTCAGGCGATGCTGGACTTCGAAGTCGCATTGGCCCGTGCAGAGGCGCAGCTAAAAATCATTCCTCAATCCGCGGCTCGGGCGATTGCCCGCGCGGCGCGCGCCGAAGCTTACGACTGCGCAGCCCTCGCTCGCGAAACTCTTCGTGCCGGAACTCCAGGCATTCCACTGGTGAAAGTGCTTCGCAAGAAAGTTCAGCAGGAAGATGCTTTCGCGGCCAACTATGTTCACTGGGGTGCGACCAGCCAGGACGTTGCCGATACTGCACTCATCCTTTTGCTCAAGAAGTCCAGCGCAATTCTCGATGCTGATCTGGCGCGGATCGAGAAAGCCCTGCGGGCTCTCAGCGTGCAACACAAAAGCACGCTGATGCTTGGCAGGACCTTGCTGCAACCTGCGCCGCCCGTAACCTTTGGGTTAAAGGCGGCAGGATGGCTGGCAGCGGTCCATCGCGGACGCGCTCGGCTCGATCGGGCCGTCGCGGAGGCATTGGTGCTACAGTTTGGCGGTGCCTCTGGCACCCTGGGGGCGCTAGAGCGCCGTGGAATCCAGCTGTCGGAGTTGATGGCGGCCCAACTCGGGCTGCGAGTTCCAGATGCCCCTTGGCACGCTCACCGAGACCGCCTGGCAGAAGTAATTTGCGCCTGTGCGATCCTGACCGGGAGTTTGGGAAAAATGGCTCGCGACATTAGTCTCCTCATGCAACACGAGGTCGGGGAAGTTGCCGAACCCGGCGGTGCCGGACGCGGCGGGTCCTCCACGATGCCGCACAAGCGAAATCCCATTGCCTCGATATTGACGCTTGCCGCGGCAAACCGTGTGCCAGGTCTCACCGCCGCATTTCTGTCGCAAATGGTGCAGGAGCATGAACGCGCGGCAGGTGGGTGGCAGGCAGAGTGGCCGACGGTAGCTTCGGTGATCCAGTCTACTGGCGTGGGGCTTGCCTCGATGGCCGAGGTTGCAGAAGGATTAAGCGTCGATCCCAAGCGGATGCGAGAGAATATCCGGTCCACGCACGGCACACTTCTTTCGGAGAAGATTGCCCTGCTTCTCGCTGTCCATGTGGGACGTGAGAAAGCGGACGATATGCTAAGGAGCTGGAGCGATCCGAAGCGGCTGAAGAAGCGAAGTCTCTCCCAAGTCCTGGCGAAAGTTCCTGAAGTTCGCGGCTACAAAAACGAAAAACTCGACAAGCCGGATGAATACCTGGGATCAGCGCAGGAGTTCATTCGCCGCCTCTCCCGCCACCGCCCGCGACGCGGGAAATGACATGCCATTTCTCACTCTCAACAACGGGCGCCACTTCTATCGCCTTGAAGGCCGGAGCGGACACCCCGTTCTGGTGCTGTCCCATTCTCTCGGCACAGACCACAGCATGTGGCAACTGCAGATGCCCGACCTGCTGCGCTATTTCCAGGTGCTGAGATATGACACACGCGGTCACGGTGCCTCGGATTCGTCCGCAGGGGAATATTCGGTCGAGCAACTTGGCAGGGATGCCCTGGCAATAAATGATCAATTAGGGATCGGGAAGTTCGCATGGTGCGGGCTCTCGATGGGCGGTGCAGTCGGGCAGTGGATTGCGCTTCACGCTCCCGACCGAATCACCCACCTGATTCTATCCAATACCTCTCCCCGCTTCGGAGACCTCGCAAGCTGGGCTAGCCGCATTCAGTCCGTGCGTGAAGGCGGTATGGCCGCGATTGTTGACGTTGTCCTACAGCGCTTCTTCTCAATGCGCACCGACCCTGCGTACGCTACATCGGTGCGTGCTGTCTTTCTTGCCACCGATCCCATCGGCTACCTCGGATGCTGCGGCGCGCTGCGCGATTTCGATAGCCGCCCCCTCCTCGAGAAGATTTCTACGCCCTGTTTGGTCATCGGAAGTGAGACCGACCCCTCGACACCATGGCTGGGACACGGGGAAGTTCTCGCGCATGCAATCCCCAATGCCAAGGCAATTCTTTTACCCGGTGCGCACCTCTCGAATGTGGAACAACCACGTTCGTTCACCGCCGCGCTACTGGACTTCCTGTTGCTCAGGGAGCCGCGATCGTTCGAAAGTGGGCTGGAGAAGCGCCGGACAGTGCTAGGCGATGTGCATGTCGATCGCTCAATTTCGGGCACGACCGATTTCAATCGGGACTTCCAGGACCTCATCACACGCTATGCCTGGGGGGAGATCTGGAGCCGGCCGCTTTTCGATGACCGCATGCGCCGTCTCCTGGTTCTGTCGCTCATGGCAGGTCTTGGCCGTTGGGATGAATTCCGCATGCACCTCCGCTCGGGCTTCGAACATGAGTTGGAAGATTGCGAGGTCCAAGAAATTCTGCTGCTTGTGGCCTTATATGCAGGGCTACCCGCAGCAAACACGGCATTCCATTTTGCCCAGGAGGAGATCGGACGCAGGCAGAGTGGATGATGTCTCGAATCCGCTCGACATTAAAGGCGGCAGGGTGCAAAGTGACAAGAATGGTGTTCAGCCTGTCGGTCAATAACTATGACGATCACACATGAAGGCGTCATTAAGGGGACGAGTTCCCCCGAGCGCTCGGACCTATGAAAAGCCCTGCTGCGGAAAGTTTCACATCAGAGTCCTACGATCCTCCGGTTCGCGGGTTCTTTCATCGTCCCGCAACCGGTTCCGGCGACGGATTGGTGCTTACCCATGGCGCAGGCGGCAACGCCCAGATGCCATTGCTGATTGCCTTGGCAGAAGCTTTCGCTGATGCTGGCTTCGCTGTCCTGCGTTGCAATTTGCCCTTTCGTCAGATCAGGAGCTTCGGGCCACCGCGTCCGGGAGATGCTGCTCGCGACCGAGATGGCTTGAAATACGCCGTCGCTGCGATGAGAAAGATCGTCCCGGGCCACGCCTTCCTCGGCGGTCAAAGTTACGGCGGGCGTCAAGCAAGCATGCTTCTCTCCGACGAGAAATTAGCCGATGGTTTGCTCCTGCTCTCCTATCCTCTGCACGCGCCCAGCCGGCCCGACCAGCCTCGCACCCAGCATCTCCCCAAGATTTCTGTCCCGACGCTGTTTGTGCATGGCACGAAGGATCCGTTCGGGTCTATTGAAGAGATTGAATCCGCCCGCAAACTGATTCCTGCCCCGACGGAATTGGTCAGGGTTGAAAATGCGGGCCATGACCTGGGATTCAAAGGAAAAAATGGTCGACAAGATTTGCCCAGTCTCGTTTTGACGCGATCGCGAGAGTTCTTTGAGGCTTAGGAGATACCCCGGCCTGGCCAAAATGGCATGGATGCTACGAGATGCAAGTCGGCTCGAATTCGTACCCTTCCCGGCGAACCCTTTTTCGCTCCATTTTCTTTCGGTTTATAATTCTGCGTTTCGACATAATTCCCCTGAGGAGCTCATATGGCCCAGCCTACGATGGCTGCAGTCCCCGGACTGAAAGATACCTACGTGCAGCTGAAGACTCGCATGGACAAGGCGGTCGACGACTTTCGCAAAGCGCTAGTGGGCACGCGAACTGGTCGCGCATCCGTTCATATGCTGGACGGTGTCATGGTCGAGGCCTACGGCTCACAAATGGCGTTAAATCAGGTTGCGACCGTGCATTCTCCGGAGCCGCAGTTGATTACCGTTCAGCCCTACGACCCATCGCAGCTGACGGCGATTGAAAAGGCGATTCGCACCGCAGAACTCGGTTTTAACCCCATGAACGATGGGAAGATCATACGTGTGCCGATTCCGCCGCTGACCGAAGAACGTCGCAAAGACATGGTGAAGCACCTGCACAAGGTTCTTGAGGAACACCGCACGGCAATTCGCAACATCCGACGCGACGGCAACGAGGCGATTAAGAAGGCGCTGAAGGATAAGAAGATCACAGAAGACGAATCCAAACGGTCGACCGACGAAATCCAGAAACTCACCGACGCTGAGATCAAGAAGATGGAAGACATGTGCTCCGCGAAGGAAAAAGAAGTGATGGAGATCTAGTGCATCGTCGCCGTTCCTCGATTGTCTTTGCGGGCCTTCGTTGCGGCCGTGCGTCGTGCGGTTGCAAAGCTATAATGAAGCATCGTGAAGAAGGTAGTCCATGCCGCTTGCCCGCACGATTGTCCGGATGCCTGCGGAGTCCTGATCACAATTGAAGACGGGCGTGCCACGAAGATTCAGGGCGACCCCTCTCATCCGGTCACACGCGGTTTTCTCTGTGCGAAGGTGGCGAAATACCTCGACCGTGTGTACTCGCCCGACCGGGTGTTCTATCCCCTCAAACGAGTGTCGCCGAAGGGACCTTTGCGGGACAAAGATGTCCGATCCGCACAGGCATTTGAGCGGATCTCCTGGAATGAGGCGTTAGACACGATCGCTGCGAGGCTTGGCAGCGTTGCCGCAGAATTTGGACCCGAATCCATCCTGCCGTATTCCTACGGAGGCACGCTGGCCAAACTTGGCTTCGGTTCTATGGATCGCCGTTTCTTCCATCGCCTGGGCGCATCCCAACTTGCGCGCACGATTTGCGCGGAAGCGGGCGCCACTGGAATGAAATCTGTCTATGGCGTGAACATGGGAACCGAACCAGAGCAGTTCGCGAAGTCCAAGTACATCATCGCCTGGGCGGCGAACATTCATGGCAACAATATCCACCTGTGGCCCTTCATTGAAGAAGCCCGCCGCAATGGTGCGAAGCTGGTCGTCCTGGATCCCTATCGTACGCGAACTGCCGCTCTCGCAGACTGGCACATTCCTATCCGTCCGGGCACTGATGTTGCGCTTGCCCTGGGGATGATGCACGTCATTTTTAGAGAAAACCTGCACGACGCCGACTATCTGGCCGAGTACACCGTTGGTTACGACGAACTCCGAAAGAAAGTCGAAGGCTATCCGCCGGAAAAGGTTGCGCAGTGGACCGGAATGTCGGTTCAGGATGTCGAGAAACTGGCTCGCGAGTATGCAACCACCCGTCCGGCAGTGATTCGCCTGAACTACGGTGTACAGCGTTCCCAAAACGGAGGTATGGCGACGCGTGCCGTTGCCATGTTGCCCTGTGTGATTGGATCGTGGAAAGAGATCGGTGGTGGCTTACAGCTCTCGACCAGCGGTGGCTACGGATTGAACAACCCGGCGCTGGAGCGTCCCGATCTGATGAGCAAGTCTCTAGGCCGGGTTGCGCGTACCATCAACATGGTCGAACTGGGAAAGGCATTGAACGAGGTCAAGGACCCGCCCGTAAAGGCGCTGTTTGTGTACAACTCGAACCCGGCAGCCGTTTGCCCGAACCACAATGAGGTGATTCGCGGCCTAACCAGGTCCGATCTGTTTACCGTGGTGCACGAACAGTTCTTCACTGACACCACCGACTATGCCGATATCGTGCTCCCCGCGACGACGTTCTTCGAACACAAGGATTTGCAATCAGCGTACGGCCACTATTACTTGCAGGTTTCGAACCAGGCGATCGAACCCCTCGGCGAATGTAAGTCCAATGTGGCCGTGTTCCGCGCTTTGGCGGAGAAGATGGGCTTCGACGACGAATGCCTGCGAGACTCCGACGACGAGATGATCAATCAGGCACTTCAGTCGTCAAATCCATGGTTGAAAGGGCTCACCCTTAAACGGTTGGAGCAAGAAGGACACATTCGCCTGAATTTTGATGCAAATACTTGCGGCCATTCCTCCAACAAGGCAGAAACCATGGGGCAGTCCCAGCAAGCCTGGTTTCTGCCTTATGCAAACGGTGGATTCCGAACTTCGAGCGGCAAGGCCGAACTTTACAGTGAGGCACTTAAGGCTCAGGGGCTTGATCCGGTCGCGGAGTTCGTGCCCCCCGATGAATCGCGCCATACCCTCATGGCCAGAAACTTTCCGCTCGAACTGCTCGCCCGCAAGGCGGACAACTTCCTGAACTCGACGTTCACCAATCTCCCGGTCCTGCAGGCCTTGGAAGAGAGGGGCTTGCTCGAAATGCACCCGGAAGATGCGAACGCCCGCGGAATTCACGATGGCGATGCCGTTCGCGTTTTTAACACTCGAGGCGAGATCGAGCTCACTGCGAAGGTGAACGGCAGTGTTTCGCCGGGAGTGGTGGCGGCGAAGCTCAATTGGGCAAAACTTACACCCGGTGGCCTGAACATTAACGTGCTTACTTCGGAAAAACTCTCAGACATGGGCAACTCTGCCACGTTTTATTCCGTCTTGGTTGAGGTGGGGCTTTTTCGGCCATTGTAGTTGCAGTCGCTAGTTGTCAGTCGCGGGTGATCGGTTGTCAGTGGCCGGGTCTGACTGACAAAAGAGCCGGCAACTGGCAGCCGGTTTTGGACGCTCTCCACAGCTCTACCGTATAATTGCGGTTTTCCTATTCCCAGTCGATTGAGGTCGTTGCGATTCTTCGCGTTCATCAGGATAGGCCTGCAACTCTGAGGCAAGGCTGTGCGAAAAACACGAACCACGTCGTTGCGTGGATCGGAAACCATTCATTCTTAGGGGTTTCGTCAACCTCTCTAGCTCGGGTGCTCCTGGGTTTGTCGCTTTTGCTGGCACCGACGATGGTCCTCGCGCAGCAACCGGACGTCATTGCCGAGATCCAGGTTCATGGGAACCGCTCGGTGCCGGCGGATGTGGTGCGGGCCCACGTTTTCACGAAACCGGGCGACATCTACGACCAAAACGCCATTGAACGAGATTTCAATTCTCTGTGGAACACGGGCTTCTTCGAGGACATCCGCTTCGAAAGGGAGGCTACGCCAAAGGGCTGGATCATTCACATCTACGTGAAGGAGCGGCCGCGGATTAAGACGATCTCCTATTCGGGCATCAACGCCATCTCGAAAAGTGACATCCTGGAACGTTTCAAGCAGGAAAAAGTCGGCCTTTCTCCCCAGTCGCAATACGATCCCACGAAAGTGAAGCATGCGGAAGTCGTGATCAAGCAGCTGGAGGCCGAGCATGGGCACCAGTTCGCCACGGTGCGAACCGAGGTTCGGCCACTGCCTCCTGCAAATGTTGAAGTCACTTTCGTCGTGCGCGAGGGACCGAAAGTCAAAGTGGGACGCATCAAATTTGAAGGTAATCGGCACGTAAGCAGCCGTGAGTTGCGTTCCGCGATGCACTTTCTGAAACCCATCGGGGCTCCGCACTCCATTTTCCTCGAGAATCTTTTCGCAAAAACCTACGACGCCAGTAAGCTCGAAACCGACATGGAGCTAGTCCGTGAGGCGGCGCAGAACCGAGGATATTTCAAGGCCAACATTGGACAGCCAGTCACCAAGATTCGCGACACCGGACACACGGGATTTCACATACCGCTTCTGCAGCATGGCCCTGGCAAGGCCATGGATATTACCGTTCCCATCGAAGAAGGCGAGCAGTACCGGCTCGGGGGAATCACGTTCAAGGGAAACAAGTTCCTCAATAACAATAAGGCACTTCGAAGTGTCTTTCCCATGAAGGACGGAGACATATTCAATCGTAAGTTATTTGCCAAGGGCCTGGAAAATCTCAAGAACGCCTATGCTTCGCAAGGCTTCATCAACTACACACCTATCCCCGTGCCCACGTTCGATGAGCAAAAGAAGACCATCTCCTGGGAGATCGAAGTTGACGAAGGCAAGCAGTTCTACGTGCGAAGGATCGAGTTCCAGGGCAACACCACCACTCGCGACAAAGTGATTCGCCGCGAAGTGGTTCTTGAAGAAGGACAGTTGTACAACGAACAGTATTGGAAGCTAGGTATTCAGCGTCTGAACCAGCTGGGATTTTTTGATCAGATCAAACCCGACGATCCGGATACGACTGAGCGGCGTCTCGACGAAAAAAATGGGCAGGTCGACTTGACGCTCAAGTTAAAGGAAAGAGGCAAAAACCAGATTGGGTTGACCGGAGGAGTCAGCGGACTCTCCGGGTCCTTCATTGGCCTCAGCTACTCCACCAATAACTTTCTCGGTTTGGGTGAAACCTTGAGCGTCCAGGCGAATCTCGGAAGCCTGCAACGCAGCATCATGTTCGGCTTTACCGAGCCCTACTTGTTCGATCGCCCGCTCACTGCGGGATTCACGGTGTACGGAACCAAGCTCACCTACGATCAGGCTCGGCAGAGCGCGCTTATCACCGGGCAAGTGCTGAATGTTTCTCAGGCCGAGCTGCAAAGTCTGCAAAACTATACTCAGGCCAGCAAGGGTTTCACGCTCAATTCCTCGTATCCCTTGCCCGCCAGGCGATTCGGATACGGCAAGCGGGTCGGCCTCACCTATACCTACGACGTTTCGTCACTGGTTGCACTGACTAACGCCTCGAAAAACCTGTTCAGCTTCCTGGCGTTTAGCGGGATCAGCGGCCCGAATGCCTTGAACGGTATTACAACCAGCAAAGTCCTCCTCTCGTACACGAAAAATACGCTTGATGCCGCTCTTTACCCCCACTCCGGAAGCGAGTTCTTCCTCGGAGCGGAAGTTTCAGGTCTGGGTGGAACGGTCAAGTCGATTCGCCCCATCGTCGACTACAAACATTATTTTCCCGTGCAGAACAAGCGCAACGCCATTGGGGTGCATTTCATGGGGTCGTTCATGTCGGGCTACGGAGGACTTGTGGCGCCTCCTTTTCAGCGCTTCTACATGGGAGGAGAAAACGATCTGCGCGGGTTCGACATTCGTTCGGTTTCGCCGGTTGCTTTCCTGCCCACCGCGTCAACCATATCGCTTCGGAACCCGGATAACTCTATCGTTCCGCGAGACCCGAGCAACCCGCTTAGTCCGCCCTACACCGTGCGCATTCCTGTCGATCAGATTACGTTTCCAGGTGGAGACCTAAGCCTGGTCTCGAACGCGGAATACAGAATCACGATCGCCGGGCCGGTTGCTATCGCTCCGTTCTTCGATTTCGGATTCGACCCGATCGTTAGGAAGTCGCAGTTGCGAATCAATTCTGGCCAGTTGGCAGGACTCAACCAGCTGCCCTTCGGGTGCCCATCTGTCGATCCAATCAGTGGCCAGTGCTTCGGGACGCAGAAATTCAATTTCTCGCAAGAGTTGAACGTCGTCGGCGCTTCGAATTGGCAGCCACGGGCGTCGACGGGCCTTGAGTTGCAGGTATTTCTGCCCATCGTCAACGCACCGTTCAGAATTTATTGGGCGTATAACCCGTGGCGGATGGACGAGCAGTCTCAGGCGCCGATACCTGTGACTCGCGACATGTTCCCAGGATGCCCGGGTCCCAATTGTGCTGCAGGTGACTACACCTATCAGCTGACGAAGAATACATTTTCGCCGCGTTACCTATTGCGGGAGCCCCGTAAGACATTCCGTTTCACCGTCGGCACGACATTCTAATGTTTGACCGTAGGAAAGGGCTGTTTCTATAATGGATCATTCACACCAGAGTGGCCGGTCGTGCGCGGCGGTTACCGCCGGCGATTTGCGAGCGAGAATGAGACCGGTCAGAAGCCCTGTACATCGCTGGAATTGAAAGTGGCAGGTGGAGCTGGCATGTGTCTAAGACAAGCCAGATTTGAAATTAACAGCAGCATCCAAGGAGTTACACGAAATCCCATGAAACTCAAGTTTGTAAGTCCCCTTGCAGTTGCGGTCTTGATGTCCGTGGCTGCCTTCTCTCAAGCAGGCGGTTCTTCTGCTCTACCGGCCGCGCCCGGCGCAGCTGATCCTGCCCCTACAGCACCCGCCTTCAATCCCAATGCGAAAATTGCCGCGATCAACGTGGAGCAGGCAATCTTCCTAACCAATGAAGGCCAGCGTGACATGGGTGCTCTGCAGAAGAAATTTGAGCCCAAGTTCACCGACTTGAAGTCGAAGAACGACGAAATCGACTCACTAAAGAAGAAACTTGACGCCACTACCACGGCCCAACCTGAAAAGGCTGATCTCACCCGGCAGATCGATTTAAAGCAGAAGGCATTTGAGCGTGAGCGGCAAGACGTGCAGGAAGACGCTCAGACTCAGCAGGGAGAGATTGGCCAGCGCATCTTTCAGAAGATGGGCCCGGTGATCATGAAGTACGCGCAGGACAACGGGCTGGGAATGATCGTTGATACGTCCACTCCGTGGCCCAATGGCCCCATCATGTACTATGCGCCTCTGGACATTACCAAGGCCGTCGTGGACGCCTACAACGCACAGTCTGGCGTGCCTGCGCCAACCACTCCGGCTACCAGGCCCCCGGTTGGAGGCACCACCAGGCCATCGGCACCTGCAACCAAGCCGGCGACCACCAATCCTCCGGCAAAGTAAGCGACACCGCGCCGGCAGGTTTGTTCCCGAGACCGCGAGCAATCGCGGTCTTTTTATTTGTGGACGAGTCCGCCCCGAACCGGATCCTTCCGGTGTCTCTATCCCCAGCAGATTTGCCTGAGGAGAAGACGCCATGTTCGCTGGACTCGAAAATATTCAAGCCAATCCTCGGCGCGGCTGGACCGCGTTCATGTCTTTCACTCTACAGGCGGCAGCAGTAGCCGCCGCGATAGCCATTCCGTTGATGTATCCCAACAGGCTGCCGGACGCGTTAGCGCACCGGCGCATATTTGTTCCCATCAATGGCCCGGTCATCCCCGACAGGCCCGCGCCGCCCCAACCTGATCCTAGCCACACAGGGCCAATGCTTTCTTCGCATCCATTGCTCGTGACGGAGGAGCGCGGGATCCACTTCAACGCCAGCACCAACAACAATCTGGATGACTCGACCGACTCGCCGGTCGATCCCTGGGGCTTTGCAAGAGGTGTTCAGAGCGTCGGGCCGAACCTCGGAAATGGACCCGTGAACGTCATTCGACCCATCGCGGCGATCCCAGTCCGGGTCTCTCGCTCCATGCAGGGTTACCTCTTACGCCGCGTCGAACCGATCTACCCGACCATGGCCAAGACCGTGGGAGTGCAAGGCCAGGTATTGATCAAGGCCATCATCAGCACTGAGGGGAAAATCGAGCAAGCAAAAGTCGTCAGCGGCTCTCCCTTATTGTCCTCCGCAGCTCTGGATGCAATCAGGCAATGGCTCTATCGGCCCTACTTGCTGAATGACAAGCCTGTCGAAGTGGAGACGGAGATCACAGTCAACTTCTACTTGACTCATTGAATCTTCTTCACAAGGGAGACACAGAGCATCAATCTTTGATCCTCTGGGGCGCTATGCCTCAGGGATTGAAGTCTGGAAGCGAGGAAGGAGGAGCACGGCAGTAACCTGCCTGTCGGGCAACTGCCAACTATAATCGCAACGTGGCGACGATTGAAATCGCGAAGCGTGCGGCGACTCGGCCAACATGGGCTGAAGTATCGTTAGGCACATTGCGCGAGAACTACCGCATGGTTCGCGACTACGTTGGGAAGAACGTGACGGTCTGTGCGGTTGTGAAGGCTTATGCGTATGGTCACGGTGCGGTGGAGTGTGCCAAGGCGCTACAGGACGAAGGCGCTACTTGGATGGGCGTCACCTCGCTCGACGAAGCCATTCCTCTTCGGGAGGAACGAATTGATACTCGGGTTCTGCTGATGACTGGCTTTTGGCGTGGCGAGCAGGAAGAGGTGGTCCGCCTGGCGCTTACGCCCACGGTTTGGGAAGTCGAACACGTTGAACTGATGGAAAAGGCAGCTGCCCGGCTCGATGCCACGCAACACCCTGTGCACTTGAAAGTGGACACAGGTATGGGTCGTCTGGGCGCAACCATGGAAGAGCTGCCGACCGTTCTCGAGGCACTGCGCTCAGCATCTCATTTGAAACTGGAAGGGATGGCTACGCACCTGGCTGCGTCTGAAGTGCTTGATGCGCCGTCGGTCGCCGAGCAACTCAAGAATTTCGAGACTGCCCGCCGCATGTTGCGGGATTACGGATTCAATCCTCGGTTCGTCCACGCCGCCAATACATCAGCCGTAATTTCTCATCATGAAGCCTGGAACACCATGGTGCGCCCGGGGCTTGCTCTGTACGGATATCATTTGCCGTTCGAGCGGGCCGGGCGAGTGGTCAGCGGTCGCGGATTGAAACTGGCTGTTAAGCCAGTTCTCACCTGGAAAACCAGAATTTTCTCATTGCGCGACATGTGCGCCGGACAAGCCCTCGGCTATGGTGGAACCTATGTCACCAAAGCGCCATCGCGTATTGCCGTGCTTCCGGTTGGTTATGCAGACGGGTTAAACCGCGGTCTCTCGGCCGGCGGACGTGTCATCGTCCGCGAGAACTACGCGCCTATCGTGGGCCGGATCTCGATGGACTTGACGCTCGTGGATGTCACCGGAATCCCTGATATCGAAGTCGGGGACGAAGTCGTACTGCTTGGTTCTGCCGACGGCCTTAGCGTGGATGCACGCGAGCACGCCGAGCTCGCTAATACCATTCCTTACGAGATCCTTTGCGGGATTTCCAAGCGTGTGCCGAGAAGGTACAGCAACTAGCATCTGCACTGCGCAGTCAGGGCAGGATTGCGCTGCTTGTAGCGGGCCAGGTTCCGAAGAGAGACCTTCACGTTCATGGTTCGCCCACGCCCTTTCAGGGCCAAATGCTGACTGCTGAGTGCTGAAGGCTAAGTCATTTAGCATCTGATTGCTATCCTGAAGACGATGCGTTCTTTCTATGCGCGGTGGATGTACAACTGGGAAACCCGGCTCACTCAGGTGGACAACAACCGCGTGGTGCGGCCGCTGGAGTGGGGAATCGAGTGGACATGCGAATGGCCCTGCGGCAACGGCTTTGTGTCTCCGGTAGCACCCTCCGAGTGCGAGCACTACCTGCGCGAGTACAACAACCGGGCGATTGCCGATAGCGACGAGTTCTTTTCCTACAAACGGCCAATGGACTTCCGCTTGGAGAAGCGCGAAATTCAGGTTTTCAGTACACGCGAAATTCCCGATCTCAAGTTGGAGAAGAAGGTTCGGGGGAACTATGCTGAGTATCTGCGCTTCACCTCGCCCGCACGGACCCCGTATCAGGAAAACAATCTCGTGAATGCGCGCTGGTTTCCCGCCAGAAAAGGAAAGAGCGCGATCGTCATGGTACCGCAATGGAATTCGGATGCGCTGAGTCACAATGCGCTTTGCCCGACGCTGAACCGGCTAGGAATTTCCGTCCTCCGGCTGAGCATGCCCTATCACGACATCCGCCGTCCCGCGGAAATTCGCCGGGCGGATTATGCGGTATCTGCCAACATCGGCCGCACCCTCGACGCTACCCGCCAAGGTGTGCTTGATATCCGCTGCTGCCTTGATTGGTTGCAAGATCAGGGCTACACGAAATTGGGAATCCTTGGCACTAGCCTTGGTTCTTGCTACGCGTTTCTCGCAGCCGCGCACGATCCGCGAATTGAGATTGCTGCCTTCAATCACGCGTCAACGTACTTTGCAGACGTCGTCTGGCATGGCCAATCCACCCGCCACATTCGCGAGGGGCTTGAGCGCGAGATCACGCTGGAACGCTTACGAGATCTTTGGATTGCGATCAGCCCGATGTCGTACTTCAAGCAATTCGCACGCTTCAAAAGGAAATCACTGGTCTTATACGCGACCTATGACCTGACGTTCTTGCCGGAGTTTTCGCGCCAGGTGGTTGAGCAGTTCGAGGCGCACGGTATTGAACATAGAGTCGCTGTACTACCATGCGGGCATTACTCAACAGGAGAGATGCCATTTAAGTACATGGACGCATACTACCTGGCCTCGTTTTTGGGGAAGTCGTTCAAAGAGATTCAGAAATCAGTGGTCAGCACTCAGCCGCGATAGCTTTGTTCGTTTCAGCCGTCAAACCGATTCTTCGACCATCCTGCAATGCTGCTTTACCTCTGATGCTGAATGCTAAGTACTGAATGCGGAGTGCTTGATGACCTACTCTTCACATCGCCGCGGCGAATTCCTGGTCACTACCGATCCCGCTCGCCTCGATCTTGACTTGATCCATGGCTACCTTGTGCGTAGCTACTGGGCGGAAGGAATTCCGAGAGAAATCGTGGAACGCTCCATTGCGAACTCTTTGTGCTTTGGTCTGTATGACGCGGAGTCGCAGGTGGGGTTCGCGCGCGTGATTACTGACTATGCCACCTTTGCCTATCTGGCTGACGTGTTCGTCGTCGAATCCCATCGTGGTCGCGCGCTCTCGAAATTCCTGATGGATTGCATCATCAAACATCCACAACTCCAACGACTGCGGCGCTGGACCCTGGCTACCCGCGATGCACACGGCCTTTATGAGCAGTTCGGTTTCAAGCCCCTTTCCAAGCCTGACCGGTTCATGGAGATTCACAACCCTGAGGTGTACAAGCGCCAGGTGTGAAGCTTGGAACAGTTTTCCTTGGCCTCGGTCAAGAGATCTTGTTCCGTTGTTTGTTGAAGCAGATGCAATCTCAACGCTGGTACGAGCGGCGCCCTCTTGGTGGCCGAGGAATGCCCCCAACCGCAAGGCTCCAGACCGGGAAATCTTCTTTGCGCCGCTCACAACCTCGCATGAGAAAATCAAAGCTACGGCATCTCGGCGAGTTGCAGATCGCGCTGACCAGGGCGTATCAACTTCAAAACCATTCGGGAAGTCGCAAACTGACTGTCAACAAGTACAGGAAAGTCCGCCTGAGCGCAAAGCAGATTCACACCCCCAAGGGTGCCAAGTGGGTGCAAATGAGCCGTCTAAAGCCTTCAAACCGAATCGACTTAGCACTACGCCCAGGTCTGCAGGCGTTGCTGTACGGATCTCTCGTTCTCGCGCTGCTGATTAGCGCGGACGAGATCTCTGTACACTACGGACTACGAGAGTCGCAACGCGTCATCGACGATCTTATTGGAGCGCTTATTGCCGGCCTGCTGATTTATCGTAATGAGCGCAATCGTTCCAGGCTCTTGCAGGAGAAGCTGCAGACGATCGAGCTGATGAACCACCATGTACGCAATGCCTTGCAGCCGATTATGGACTCTGCGTATCTGCAGGGCCACGCCCAGCATATTGAGGTTATTCGACATTCGGTGAGGCGGATCGACTGGGCTTTGCGCGAAATTCTCCCAGGGCACGTGATAGACGAGTATGAAGACCCCGCCGGGCGTGCCGGTCCCGGCGTGGATTCGGCCGCTTGAATTGGCCGTTTCAGCAACTCAGGGACGTGCGATAAACTTAAAAACTGCCATGAATAACTCCTCTATGTCCCGTCCGTTGTACGCAGTTGATCCAGACGTTGCTATTGCAATCGACAACGAAACTCGCCGTCAGCATGAAGGCCTAGAGCTGATCGCCTCGGAAAACTTCGTCAGCGAAGCTGTGCTCGAGGCCGTGGGATCGGTGTTCACGAATAAGTACGCGGAAGGCTATCCCGGCAAACGGTACTACGGCGGCTGCGAGTACGCGGATGTGGTCGAGAATCTCGCGCGCGACCGCGCCAAGCAGCTCTTCGGCGCCGAGCACGCCAACGTACAGCCGCACGCAGGATCGCAGGCGAACATGGCGGCCTATGCAGCCGTGATTCAGCCGGGGGATACGGTTCTCGGTCTGAACCTCGCTCATGGCGGGCACCTGACGCATGGACATCATCTGAACTTTTCCGGGAAGACGTACAAGATTGTGCCTTATGGAGTCACTAAGGAGAGCGAGACGATCGACTACGACGAACTGGAGAAGATTGCAGAGCGCGAGCGACCGAAGCTGATCATCGGCGGCGGCAGCGCCTATCCCCGCATCATTGATTTCGCTCGCATGCGTCAGATTGCCGACAAAGTTGGCGCACTCTACCTGGTCGACATGGCGCACTTCGCCGGACTCGTTGCCGGTGGCGTGCACCCCTCGCCCGTGCCACACGCCCATATTGTGACTTCCACCACTCACAAAACCTTGCGCGGGCCGCGTGCGGGCATGATTCTCGCCAGGCAGGAGTTCGCCGCCTCCATCGATAAAGTTGTTTTTCCTGGCATGCAGGGAGGCCCGCTGGTTCACATTATGGCTGCAAAGGCGGTCTGCTTCCACGAAGCGCTGCAGCCGAGTTTCCGCGACTACGCGCGCCAGATTGTCGCGAATGCCAGGGTCCTTGCCGACACCCTGGCCGAGGAAGGGTTCCGCATCATATCCGGCGGAACCGACACGCACCTCATGCTTGTCGATGTTTTCTCGAAAGGAATGCTGGGCAGCGAGGCGGAAAAGGCGCTGGGAGAAGCAGGAATCACGGTGAACAAGAATGCGATTCCATTCGACACAAATCCTCCGATGAAACCAAGCGGAATTCGCATCGGATCACCGGCTCTGACCACGCGCGGCATGAAAGAGACCGAAATGCGTCAGATCGGTCGCTGGATCGCCGAAGCCCTGAACCACCGGACCAATGCAGCTGCCCTCAGCCACGTTCGCCGGCAGGTCGTCGAACTCGCCGAGGTATTTCCGCTCTATGGGGAGCGACGCGAGCGGGTACACGCAGGCGTGTAGGGAGCTGAGAGTTGAGTCGCCTGGTTCACTTGCTCGCTGTGAACATTGTCCACGGATGCGCGTCCATGTCGCGCTGTAAGGACTTTTGCCAAGACATTTCCGGATGAGCGTCCAAGTGCTCGGTGGCTTTAAAGTTCTGCCCGCAAGCATGACCCGCTGCCGCGACGAAGCTCATCTTGGCGATCATTGCTGCGTTGGCCACTTTGTTCTGCACTGCGCCGGCTGTCCCGTAAGCAGGCTGCCAATTCGGGTAACCACGTGCTGACAAGTCGATGTGCCCGTCCAGCGTACGCTCGTCGGGGTCATTTTTCTTTTCAATCGCGTCGTAGTGATCGCTAAGGAAGCGTTGCGCCGCGGCTACATCGATCTTGCCTTTGTTCTCGGCCATCAACTGCTCCCATCTCGTATGCCGCGCGACCGAACTCTGGCCCAAGTCCTGCGGGTTAAAATCCGTCTCCTCGCGGATGAGCTTTTCGTTGATCGGGAAGTTTGAACCGACAAAGTACCCGTCGCTTGTGCGTTCCAGTGTGATGTTCTTTAAGCCCAACTCCAGACGGCCAATCTCGTTCTTGCGCGAGTCGGCGATGAGCCAGGTATTTGCGTATCCGCCGTTGTTTCCCGCTTTCATGATGCGGGTGAAGTCATCGATGGAGGCTGAGTACTGCGCCGCCTTTCGCGCGCGTACAAATTCCGCGATGCCGTTTGTATCGAAACCCTGGAAATGACCGATGGTGGTCTCGGTGATTGCAATCCCCGCGCTGTTCACGGCAAAGTCATCCGCACTGTGAATCACGCCGGGGAGGCCATCCATCAACATGCGGTAGCCTTCGGCCGGCTCGATGTCGTAAATGATGGTCCAGCGCTCGCCCTCGATGTATGCCGACCAGTTGTTGTGCGCGATTACCACCCTGCCGTCTTGGGTGTAGCTTCCGGTGGCGACAAATGCGCTGCAGCGCTCCGGAACTGCGGTTGACGCCGCCTTTACCCCGTGCTCTTTGTCGTATTCCTTGTTGTAGTAACTCCACTCGGTGAGAGCATTGATGCCGATCACATCCCACACGTCGATCTTAAGACCATGCGCGCTGGCGCCATCGGCGATCCCTTGCAGTTCCTCCCGATACTCCTGCTCAATGTGCGGCCAAAACACCTTTTGCGCAGCGTCGCGAAAAAAGGCCCACTCTTTTTTGTCGTCGTGCTGCGCCTCCAGCTCGACCACCTCCAGCAGGTCCCGGATCTCGGGAGCCAGCAGATATCCGTTTTGAAAACCAATCTGATGCGGTGTGCCTTGCAGGTGCACATACGTCCAGCCATTCGACTTGGGACGCCGGAAGGCTCCTTTGAGCTCTTTGGGTACAGGTTCGGAGTGTGAAACAGAGACACAGAAAGCCAGGAACACGGCAATCGTCACCGCGCGGATCAGAGATTTTGAACCCATGGATCCCCCACCAACCAGAGTGTGGAAATTCTAGCAGAGGGCTCTCCCGACCTGCCTCGAAGGCCATCGGACCGGGGAGGACTTCTCAGGATAGAATTGCCAGCGGACCAACTTGTCAATCACCTATGAAGCTCTATCGCAGAAGTGAAGGAGCGTTTGTCGAAGACGACGGCGGGTTCTGCTTTCTCGCAGCCCTGCGCACTCCTGATGATTGGGACGCTCTCATTTGCGACCCCAATCTTGTCGACCGCGCCCACGCTGCCATCCGGGATTCAGCGCACGCGCCATTCGATCCCGCAGCCCTACTTGCTCCCGTGGGAAATCAGGAAATCTGGGCGGCGGGTGTGACCTATTACCGAAGCCGTACTGCCCGCATGGAAGAAAGCAAAGACGCTGGGGGCGGCAGCTTCTATGATCGCGTGTACCTTGCGGACCGCCCCGAGTTGTTCTTTAAGGCCACAGGCCGGCGCGTAATCGGACCGGGGAGGCCGGTGCGCATCCGTTCTGACGCGAAGTGGTCGGTGCCAGAGCCCGAGTTGACGTTGGTGCTCAATCCCGCGGGCGCGATCATCGGCTGCACCATCGGCAACGACATGAGTTCGCGCGATATTGAAGGCGAAAACCCTCTCTATCTCCCGCAAGCCAAAGTGTATGACGGCAGCTGTGCGCTGGGTCCTTGCATTCTGCTTACATCCGACGTATCGCGCGACACGGCCATCCGGCTCGAAATCTTGCGCGCCGGCCAGGAGGCGTTTTCCGCAAGGACGACTCTGAACGAGTTGAAGCGCGAGCCGAAGGAGCTGGCAGCCTATCTATACCGCGACAACAGTTTCCCGCAGGGTGCATATCTGATGACCGGGACCGGCATTGTTCCCGGCGACAATTTCACGCTTCAGCATGGCGATGTCATCCGCGTCACAATCGATGGGATTGGAGTGTTGGAAAATCCGGTGGCTTGAACCGAAGAACTTCGACCTTCGGGTCGAAGTTCTACTCTCGCGTCAGGTTCCCGTTCACCATGCGCAGAATCCCCAGGGATTCGCATTCTGCAACTCCGCCGGCAACGCGCTATCGAGGAAGTCCTGGTAGCAGACTGGGCGTACGAATCGCCAGATTGCCATGCTTCCAACCGAGGTCGTCCGGCTGTCGGATGTAGCGGGGAATGGTCCCCCGTGAACCATGGCATGGTTGACTTCCACATTCGTCGGGAATCCATTGAAGACGATTCGTCCGACTTTTGTTTCAAGCACGCGGATCAATTCTTGGGATCGCGTCAAATCTTCGTCGGTCCCGTGAATCGTCGCGGTCAGGTGGCCTTCCAACTGCTGCGCGGCTCTGATCAGGTCGCCTTCGCTCCCGTAGTGGACCAGCAGCGTGGTCGGCCCAAAGACCTCTTCGCTTAGGTCCGGGTGCGCGAGGAACTCGTTGAGAGAGATGCCAAACACGGTTGGTTCGCCAACCGCGGCTGCCGGGCTCGCATTACTCCGTTTCTCTGCGACCACCTGCGCCTTGCCTTCGGCAATTCGTTGTCGCACAGATTGGAAGTATTTCGTCGCAATTCCATGCGTCAACATTCCGCATGGCTCCATCTTGCTCACCCCTTCATGAATTTCTCTCTCGAATTCGGCACGGTAGTCCTGCGGCACAAATACCAGGCCCGGTTTCGTGCAGAATTGGCCCGATCCTACGGTGAAGGAGGCCTGGAGCCCGTGAGCGATTTTCGCTCCACGCTCACGCATTGCACCACTCAGGATAAAGAACGGGTTTGTACTTCCCATCTCCGCGTAGCAAGGGATCGGTTCAGGGCGTTGCGATGCGAGCTTCAGCAACGCTCGTCCAGCGACACTGGACCCGGTAAATGCGACAGCTTTAATCGCCGGGTGTTGCACTAGACCCTCGCCCACCTGAATTCCTGAGTCAAATAGGAGCGAGAACAAGCCATCGGGCAAACCTGCTTGCTCCACAGCATTGCGGATCGCGCGTCCTACCAGTTCGCTCGTGCCGGGATGCGCCGGGTGTGCCTTGACGACGACCGGATTTCCCGCGGCGAGCGCCGACGCAGTGTCCCCCCCGGCAACTGAAAAGGCCAAAGGGAAATTGCTGGCGCCAAATACTGCCACGGGGCCGAGCGGTCGCAGCATCGAGCGAACATCGGGACGAGGTGGCTTGATGCTACGGTCGCCTTCATCTAGTCGCGCGTTTACCCAGGATCCTTCTTCGAGCACTTCCGCGAAGAGCCTTAGCTGTCCGCTTGTGCGCTTCAATTCTCCCTGCAGCCTTGGCAACGGAAGTCCGGACTCGAGGTTGGCACGCCGGATAATTGCCTCCCCGTCGGCCTCTATGTTCTCTGCGATTCGACGCAAGAAGGCTGCCCGTTTCCTGCCGCTCAGACCCTGAACCAGTCTGAAGGCGTCCGCAGCGAGGTTTGCTGCGTTGTCGATATCCTCAGCGCTGGCTGAGCGGAACTCAGGTTCGAGCCTTTCCCGGTTCGAGGGATTGACCCCGTGGAACGAGGTACCGCCAGTGTCTCCCAGTTGTCTGCCGATAAGAGATCGTCCGGAAAGCGTAAGTTCCTGCGTGGAGTTCATTGTTTAATTTTAGCTCTGAAGGACAGGGGAAGGTTCCGAGGGGACGCTACCGAGACGCACGTGTTTCCCTTGCTGAGAACTCTGTAAAATCTCTTCAGTGAAGATTGCCATCGACATTCGGCGGATCACCGAGTTCGGCGTGGGCACCTACACGCGTAACATCATCCGCGCGCTCACCCGACTTGATCACGAGAACGAGTATTTCCTGCTCGGCTCTCCGGAGAAGGCAAAGGAAATCGGCAATCTACCCGAGAACTTCTCCTCGATTGAAGTAGCCTCGCCGGAGACTGCCAAAGGGTTTTTCCAGTGCCACTCCGTGCTGGCGCGTGTCGGATGCGACCTGGTGCACGTGCCACACCTGTTCTGGCTGCCCCATCATTTCCCCTGCCCTTACGTCGTAACTGTGCATGACGTACTCGACCATATGTACCGCGCACGTAACGGCTCCGGACTGAAGCGTTCGTTACACTTTCAACTTACGCGGCGTGTGTTGCGAAACTCCGCCCGGATTTTTGCTGTTTCGAGTTTCACCAAGAACGAGGTTCAAAAGTTGTTTGGGATCGAAGCGCGTCGGATTGAGGTGATCTACAATGCAATCGATGCCCGGTTCCTGACCGGGCACGCCACCGACGCCGACCGTCAGATGCTGGCTGAGCGCTACCAAATTGCCTATCCTTTTCTCCTTTATGCGGGCCGGATCAGTCCTCACAAGAACCTAGTGCGAATCATCGAGGCCTTTGCCGCTCTCAAAGCCGAGTTGGCCAAGCAAGACCAGTTTCCCGATCTCAAGCTAATCATCATCGGCGACGAGCTTTCCAAGCATCCCGACCTCCGACGCACCGTGGTCCGCGCCGGGGTGCAGAACGACGTACGCTTTCTCGGATTCGTGCCGATCGACGTTCTCCGCGTCTTCTACGATGTCGCCAAGGTATTCGTGTTCCCGTCTCTCTATGAGGGCTTTGGGTTACCTCCGCTCGAAGCCATGGCACATGGCACCCCGGTGCTCACTTCCAATACTTCGTCAATCCCGGAAGTGGTTGGCAATGCTGCGGTTCTTGTCAACCCAGAGAACTTGTTCGAGATGATGCGCGCTCTGCAACGAGTTCTGTGTGATCAGGTCTTGCGTGAAAGGTTACGGCATGCGGGCTATGAGCAGGTGAAGAAGTTCTCCTGGGACCACGCGGTTTCCGATATCCTTGCCGGCTATCGGGAAGTACTCGTGCGCTAGAATGATGAAGACCAGGTAAACAGGCCCCCGAAAAGGGGCGCGAAATCATGGCACAAACGACCCAAGCCATTACGCGTCAGCCTGCGGACGTGATCCGCGAGGCGCCGGTTACGCAAGGTACGAACGGCGTGTGCTACGCCGTGTCCGGGGAGATGAGCATCTCCGCGCCCGATCTCGAGCGCATGATCGGCGCCGTGCCCAAGACAATCGCCACCGCACTCGACCGGAAAGCCTACTATTTCGTCCCGCTGACGGTGAACCAGGGCGACCAGACCGTGATCGCAGACCGATACGACGTCACCCTGAGCGATCATGCTGTTTGTCACCGCAACCTAGATTTAGGCGGATCGCAGTGCGTGTTCATCTCCACCCGCCTGATGGACGACCGGTTCTCGATCGCCTTCGAGTTCTACATCAACGTGGGACACGCATTCGTGGACCGCGCGGGAGTCTCGCAGGAGTTCGCCGAACTGGTCTGGAAGCAGGCCGAAGCTAGCGTGCGCGGTGAGACCTCCATGGATGCCTGGGAATCACGTAAGGTGGCTATGGGACGGGGTCCTGACGCGGAGAAGCATAAGAACGAATACTTCTCAGCGACGTTCGCTGACGCAATCTCGATTTATCTGCTATCGATTTTCTTGGATCTCGATTATCACGACTTGCGAGAACGGGATTATCCGTTGCTCGCCCCCGCGGCAATGGGCGAGCGCTTGCGGAAAATTGCCGAACTCTTCCCACCTCAGCCTGGATACGAGTTCAACATCTACTACCGCCGCAGAAGCTAGCTCGAGTATTTGGGGGTGTCAGGGCACCTGAAGTCGTGGCTGCCAATAGCGTCTTCACCCGATTCACCTGCACCCGATTCACCCATGATTCAGGAGTAGCCAGGTTCAGGGTTAGCGGGCATTACTTTTGCGTGATCACCAACTCGCCATTCTCGACACGCAGAGTGTCGATCCCCGGAGGCAGGCGGAGTTGTTCGCGCTGTTCCGCGAGTTTCTTCTGCAAAGCTGAGTTGACGAGGGAGACGGGGATGCCGAATTCCCCCACCTTGAACTCGGTGGGATCGAAGGTTAGATACCCGCCTTGCGAACCGAGATGGCCGGCGAGCGTCACCCACACGTCCTTGCCCGCCACATTCGCAACGAACTGTCCACGCACCACATTTCCCACCAGCTTGACCTGGTATCCCTTCACCTGAACATCACCTTGCCCGAGTACGGTGTCTGGCGATGTCGGTGGGGAGTTCCCGATATTTGCTGGGGGAGCGGGCGGCACCGTACCTAGGCTCTCGGCCACTTCGGCACTTACTTCGTCGGAGCTGAACCGCACCTCCGCGGGAGCGCCGTTCTCCTGGCGCGCGGCCTCAATCAGAGCGATCTTCTGGTCAAAAGATTGGGCGTTGGCGCGAGCGTCTTCAGCGCTTTGGGGCACGGCCACCGGCTGCGGCTTACTCAAAATCTGATATCCGGTGACCAGTCCGCCGACGATCATCACCGCCGTCAACACGCGTTTGACTGTTACTTTCATTTCCAGCGTTCCATCTAAGCCAGCTCGTGGCAGAGGGGTGCTTCCACCCCAAATTCTAGGCAAGACCGTCCCCAGGAAAGAGATCACGGAAGTAGCTGCACAGCCGCGTTTCTCCTGACCCGGAATCGCGATCCTGCGTCCTCTTAGGCTAGAATTGCTCATGCCAACTCAAGTCCACGAAGTTACGCCTGCGAAACGCCTCGATAACCTGCGATACGCGATCCGAGATCTCGCGGTTATGGCCGACAGCGTCGTAAAGAAGGGACACAAGGTCCTGTTTTTGAACGTGGGTGATCCCAATATCTACGATTTCGTTACCCCTCCTCACGTCGTAGAAGCGGCCTGCAAGGCGATGCGTGACAACAAGAACGGCTACGCACCATCGACAGCAATTCCTGAAGCCCTCGAGGCGATTCGAGGGGAGGCTGCGCGCAAGGGCATGACCTCGGTCCAGGATGTCTTTGTCACCAATGGCGCGGGTGAATCGGTTGATGTTTGTCTTACGGCGCTGCTCAACGAAGGCGACAACGTACTTACACCCTGTCCTGACTACCCTCTTTACTCGGCGATCGTTTGCAAGACGGGCGCGGTGCCGAATACCTACTTCCTGAATGAGGACGACGGCTGGCAACCTGACCTGGGGGATTTACGCTCGAAGATCAACTCGCGCACGCGCGGTATTGTTCTGATCAATCCCAATAATCCAACAGGCGCGCTATGCACGCGCCGCATGCTTGAACGGATCGCGGACATAGCCCGCGAGCACAGCCTCCTCATCATCGCGGACGAGATCTATGACAAGCTGATCCTCGACGGTGGCGAGCAGATTTCGATCGCTGCAGTGGCACCGGATGTCCCGGTTGTGACTCTGGGGGGGCTGTCCAAAAACTATTTAGCTCCCGGTTGGCGCATTGGCTGGTCGATCGTGAGCGGCGAGGAAGCTGCGGTGAAGCCCTTCATCGAAGGCATGCACAAGCTTCTGCGGGCGCGTCTTTCCGCAAACCATCCGGAACAGTACGCCATCAAGCCTGCTTTGGAAGGACCGCAGGACCACCTCGTCGAAGTCATTCGCAAGCTCAGTGCTCGGCGTGATTTGACGGTGAACTCCTGCAACGGAACCCCTCATATGAGCTGTGTCCCCCCGCGCGGCGCGTTCTATGCTTTTCCGCGCATCGAAATTCCTGAAGGCGATGAGGTATTCGTGAAGGATCTTCTCCTTGAAAAACACATCCTGGTGGTCCACGGCTCGGGCTTTGGGCAGCGGCCCGGCAGCCAGCACTTCCGGATCGTTTTCCTGCCGCAGGAAGATGTCCTGAAGAAGGCGTACTCGGAGATCAGAGACTTTGTTGGCAAGCGCTACGGGAGCTAACCTAAGCCTACCGTCGTCCACGCTATTGCCAGCTCCCTTTTCGGAATTTCGCGGTAGCATTCACCTGGATCTTTGGGACTGGTTTTCGCGCAGGCCTTTAGCGGCGAAAGCTGAACCGCAGAGATCACGAAAGCTGGCCTCGATGCCGCGAATTTCCGGAGCGCCTCCGTGTCTTGAAATCCCGCGTGTGCTACGAATCAATGACGACCGGAGACAAAAAGCACTCGTACGGCACTCAACACTTTTCCGTATCAATGGAATCTGCTTAAATCGCCTCAGTGATCGATATTCACTGCCACATCCTGCCTGAAGTAGACGATGGGCCAAAGTCTTGGGAAACTTCCGAAGCCATGTGTCGCATGGCCGCGCAAGATGGCATTGAGCACATGGTCGCAACGCCGCACGCCAACGACCGGTACTACTACGATCGCGCATATCTCAGCAAGTTGCTGACTCAATTACAGCAGCGCATCGGCCCAACACCACGGTTGAGCCTGGGATGCGATTTTCATCTCTCGTTCGAGAACATGCAGGCGGCGTTGCGGACCCCGGAGCGCTGGTGCATCGCTGACACCCGATACCTGTTGGTTGAGTTCAATAATTTCAGCATTCCGCAACCGATAGACGATTGGCTGGCCAACATGAGCACGCTCGAAGTCGTACCCATCATCACTCACCCGGAACGCAATCCCATTTTGCAGAAAACACCCGATCGTGTTCACCGATGGGTGAGTTGCGGTTGCCTGGTGCAGATCACCGCTTCGGCCCTGACCGGATCATTTGGCGATACCGCGGGCCGATGCGCGCGTCAATTTCTTAAGAAGGGCATCGTTCATTTCCTTGCGACCGATTCGCATGACACCCTCCGCCGTCCCCCGCTTCTTTCGCGAGCGCGCAAGGTGGTGGAAAAGGAGTTTGGATCCGGCATGGCGCGCTCCCTGGTGGAAGACAATCCCGCGGCCGTGCTGAGTAACAAGCCTTTGTTGATTGATTAGAGTGTCAGCGGGAGGAGGAAAGGTCGGAACCCGTGCTGACGGCCAGCCCGGGTGACGAACTCCGGACCGGCAACACCGTGCTGCTCGGCGCGGTTACAGAGCCCGCTCTCGCCGACTGCACAGGAGCCCCTGTCACCATTGCGCTTTCAGGGTTCAGTAGATGCTCGCGGCTGGGTCCGAGTCCCAGGCGAATCAGAGCGCGTGAGTCTGGAACGGTCTTGCTTTGCCATCCCTGGTCAGCCTGATACTTCCGCATCGCTGCCTGCGTGGCCAAGTCCCATGATCCGGAAGGTGCGCCCCTTAGGTAGTGCTCCCGCACTAGCGCCACCTGAATTTCCCTTGCCCGGGTGGTGTCGATTGCCTGCTGCCCACGCGGCTTGCGGGATTTCTTGCTGGAGTGTCGGGAACTCTTGTGCAGCTTCCCTACGGTGTGGCTCGTAGCCTTGGTAGAAGGCTTTTTCGGCGAGGTGCTCGCGGAGGCCATCGAAGCGGCCAAGATAATACCCGCCGCAAGGATTGGCAATTTTCGATGGACAAAACTCATTCGCTACATCTCCGCTTCCATTATTTGCGAGCGGCCATGGTACCTGGCCAACTGCTTACATCCTTAGATGCGCGGACCATCTTCTCGCAAAACGCCGATTTGCGCCAGTACCGCTAGTGCAGGGTAACTGTTACGGAAGTGTCCCGGCAAGAAAGATCGTTCCGGCGTTGCGTCCTGCGCCCCGTTGCCGGACCAGAAACACAACGTCTTGACCGCTCTTCAAACCCGCTTGCACCCGGTCGAAGTCGTCTTCGCTGTTGACGGGTTGTTTGTTGATTTCCAGAATGATGTCGCCGCGGGTCAAACCAGTGTCGTCAGCAAAGGACCCGGGCTTTACTTCCTGAACCACAACTCCCTTGCCGGAGGGAACATTCAAGCGGTCAGCCATCTCCGGTGTGAGTCCACGAATGGTGATGCCGAGTTTGCTCTGCTTTGGCTGGGATTCCTCGCCGCCTTCCTCCTCATCGCCAAGGCGAGAAGCAAAGAGCTTGGCGCGGTCGGCGACGGTCACGCTGGCTTCTTCCTTCTTTCCGCCACGAACGTATCCAATCGCGATCTTGCTGCCTGGCTTGCGACCGGCAATGTCTGCCACCAGTTCGTCCCCGTTTTTGACGGGCTTGCCATCGACGGAAACGATCGTGTCGCCTACCTTGAGGCCGCCTTTTTCAGCCGGACTGCCCGCAACCACGTTGGAAATCGTGACCCCGGACTGCACGCCGTAGACTCGGGCGATGGCAGGATTCTCTTGTGCATTGAATTCGATACCAATCGATCCGCGTTGCACTCGGTGCTCAGGGCCCGTGAGCTGGTTATAGACCTGGGCAACTGTATTGGAAGGTAGCGCAAATCCCACGCCGGCATAGGCATTTGTGTCAGTCAAGATGGCGGTGTTAATGCCGATCACCTCGCCATCCATGTTGACCAGCGGCCCACCGGAGTTTCCAGGATTAATCGCCGCATCGGTCTGGATAAAGGATTGAAACTGACGATTGGGAACGATGTTGCGGCCTTTTGCAGAAACGATGCCCGCTGTGACCGTCGCCTGGAGGCCGAACGGGCTACCTATCGCGAGCACCCAATCACCTACCTGCATGCTGTCAGAATTCCCCAGTTTCGCGTAGGGAAGAGACTTGTCGACGTCAATCTTGATGACCGCAAGATCGGTTTCCGGGTCGGTGCCGATCACCTTGGCGTCGTGCTGTACGCTCTGCGGCTCATCTTGCAGCTTGACCCGGATCCGGTCTGCTTTTTCGACCACATGACGATTCGTGACGATGTATCCCTTCCCATCGACGAGCACGCCGGAACCCAAGGAGCGCTGCTTGATTGGACCCGTGTCCTGATTGCCGAAAAACTTGTCAAAAAAATCGCCAAATGGATTCTCCTGGTCGTCGTCGCCGCCAGGCTGCCCGGGGCGTCGACGAGCGTTAGGCTTTAGCGTGGACTCGGTGTTGATATTCACCACCGCGGGTTCAAGCGACTTGGCAATCTGGGAGAACTGGTTGGAGGAGTCTTTGCGAGCAGGGACCGTCAGTGGGGGGGCGTCCGACACCTTCTTCTCCTGGCCACGCACGCCACCAGAAACGATCGTGCCAATCAGGATTCCCAATGCTAGCGTCAGAAGGATTACCAGCGACGACGCTACTCTGTTTGCTTTGAAACGTCCCCAAAGGACGTTTGCACGCTCTCGCATATCCGTACTTGCCTCCAGTATGCCGAAAGGACGATTATATCGCGGGTGCCCGGTGCCCTTAGAAGTGGACGAAAATGAAATCGGCAGCTTTGTCAAACAGTTAGACGCGGAAAGTGATGGAAAGTGTTGTTGAGCTGATGGAAATGGGAGCCGCTTACCTCGAATCCGGCTATTGGTCTGTCAATTGGGTGAAAGTGAACCCGCCGGCGGGACCATCCAGAATGATCACCGTCTGCTTCTTCGAAGGGCTAAAGGTTAGCGGACCTGTGCTGATGTAAACCGACTTTGTACCCGGAACGGTCATGTATACCGTGTAGTTTGCCCCGGTCGTTCCCGTGCCTACGTCCACCGATTGGTAACCCGTGTCTTGGTCGAAGTCAAGCCCGCTCGACACCGCAGCTGCGGCGGACAGGGTGCCTCCCGAAGGAATAATGTAGACATCTGCCGGACCCATGAGGGTCGAGATACTCACTACACGCACACTGGCCGCACCTGTTGTTCCCCCGGTTGTAGTGGAGCCGTCATTCAAAACTAGGGGTTTGAGCTGGGCCACCGGGCCGGTCAGTATGACGGTTTCGTTGGCGCTATCGGCGAGCGAGACAGTTTGGTCGAGCAATGGTTTGGTCGAATCTACGGGAACGGCTTGAATCTGGCTGTTCCCCGCCTTTACGGAAACATATGAACTGGCATTCCCGTAGAGCATGTCGGATTGGTGAGTAGTCCCGTTCACCAGGAAATCGACTGAGGGGGCGTCAATCGAGCCCTGCACAAACCGAATATTCGCCGTGGAACCACTGCCGCTTCCCCCTCCGCAGGCAGGTCCAAGAACCAGCAAAGATGACAGCAAGAACCCGATGGCAGCCCGACGCAAATCTTTCCTCCGGTGCAATCTCAATGTTTAACAGAAATTCGAGAACTCAGGAAATAGGATGCGTGGGAAGCGCTAGAACGATGTGCCGTTCGTTCATTTGCAGTGGCCCTGGACACACGGCGAAACCGGGGGGTTCGGTACCGATGGCTGCTGAGTCTGAGGAACCGCCGCCCTGCCGCCCTCTGCCGTCGAGCCGCTCTTGCCAACCGGCGATAATCCAATTGCCGTCTCTCCCATTGCCGTCTGTCCCATTGCCTTCTCCACCTCTTCTCCGCCCGATATACACGTTGTCGCCTTCCCATCGGACGCTGCACGAATCTCGCCGCTTTCATCGCTGCAAAACGCGCGCTGCTCGGAGTCTGCGACCGCCGGCTCGGAGACCACTTGGTAGTGCCCCGGCTCGCAGCTGGAAATTACGAAGTTGTAACCGTTCTTGCTGCCTTTCGCCAGTTCAGGATCGTAGAGATATTCCGAACCCAGCACCGCAAGCGAACAGGCATAACGTCCCTTGGCAGATGAGTAATTCTTCTCAGCAGCATTCACGATTCGCAGCATTGACATGCTGATCATTTCATTTTGGCTGCGCTGCTTGTCCTCCATCGTCTTCAAAAATGCAGGATCGCCGAGCGGGATATGAACGGTAACCGTGATCTCATTCAGCTTCCACATATTGGCTTCCGATACCATAGAAAACGTGAATCCCGGAATGACCGGCAAATCCTGGTCCTTCCCGTTCCGGCTCAAGTGCAGAGCGAGTTCAATCTGATCCTCGTCGCCGATCAAATCGTCGCGCTCGACGGTGAGTTCAATCTTGTCGGGCCCATTCCCGAGACTGAGCCGCGAGTCCTGCGCGCTGATCAGGATTGGCCCGGTATCGAAGGTCGATAGCGACGTTCCTTCCTGACGGATCTGGCTTGCTAGCATGGTGAAGTCAGAAAAATAGTTCCGTGCTCCCGCGCCCCCGAACTTGTTCAGCGACTTTCTCGTTGCTTCCGGAAGATGTTTCTCCATGTGGTTGGGGGTCTCGCCGAAAAACATTTCGACGAGTGCCTGGCGAGCGGTTTGTGAAGATGGGGACTGAGTTGGGGAGGATTGCCCAAGCAAGAGGGACGAAGAGAGCACGAGAACCGCAAGAGCTTGACGCATGGGACCTCCTGAAATGCGGGGGAATTTCAGTGTAGCTAAGTGTACGGTTTTCGGGCGTCCGGAAGTTCCCGGAACGGTGTCCTGCAATGCATGTGCAGAATTCTTCACTTTGGGGACCTACTAGGTTGGCGGCTCGCCCCTTCGCCTACTGGCTGCTAAACCTTTGTACCCCAGCAGTTTCGGTGAATCCCAATTCGGGAAGTCGTTTTGGACTCGCAAGTGCTCCTCTCACTTGCAAGAAAAGAGGCCGCACATGCTTCGATCTCTTCCTCCGTTCTCGACCCATCGACCCAAAGCCGCTCTTTCAGCGGGGCGGCGCTCCTCAGCGAATCTTGAGTAGTCCTCTTCAGCCTCTTTTGAAACGCGGCCCCGAACCTGGGGCCGCTTTTTCGTGCCTGCAAGGTGACGGTCAAGGCGTTGCAGGAATTCTCGTGGTTAAATAATTCATCCCCCCCTGTTTAAGAGGTAGCAATGCGATTCTTGACTTCCCTGGTCTTGCTGTTCTTGGTCTACGGCCTGTCCCAGGCGCAGACCCCTCCAAGCACCTCAACGTGGGATCAGGTTCCACACGAGGCGGAAATTGCGACTCGCGAGTTCTACCCGCAACTCCGCAGGGAGATGGCAAAGATTCGCGACCTAGCGCTTGAGGATCAGTACGCCTATTCGCAGCTCGAACACTTGGCCGACAGCATCGGACCCCGGCCGGCCGGCTCGCCTCAGGCGGATGCTGCGGTCCACTATGTCGCCGACCAGATGCGCAATCTCGGACTCGAAGTGAAGCTCGAGCCGGTTATGGTCCGCCGGTTCATTCGCGGGAGTGATACCGCTGAGCTGGTTGAGTACCCGGGGCAGGTCCCCGGCACCAAACAGAAGATCGTTGTAACCGCGCTGTTGGGGAACGCACCCACTCCCGCGGACGGGATCACCGGCGAGATAGTTGTTGCGCACAGCTTCGATCACTTGATTTCACTCGGGAGGGACAAAGTCGCCGGGAAGATTGTGTTGTTTGATTTCGCCTATGACTCGCGCAAAGCCGCTGCGGGGCGGGCGGGTTCTGCCTATGGGGAGTCGGTTCGATACCGTTCTGCCGGAGCGGCTGCAGCAGAAAGATTTGGAGCCATCGCATCGCTAGTTCGTTCAACGGGTGACGGAGCTTACCGCCTTCCCCACACCGGTTACAGCGCGGCGGCTCATATCCCCGCGGGAGCGGTAACTGCCGAAGACGCCATGCTGATCGCCCGCTTGGCCGAGAAGGGGCCGGTGCGAATTCATTTGTTGTTACCCACTCACGAAGGGCCCGAAGTGCAAAGCTACAACGTTATTGGCGATCTGAAGGGCTCGGAACATCCTGAACAGATGGTGATTGTGTCGGGGCATCTCGATTCCTGGGACCTTGGCACGGGCGCGATCGACGATGGCGCCGGTGTCGTGGTTGCGATGGAAACCGCCGAGCTTCTGCATCGATTGAATCTTCATCCCAAGCGCACCATCCGCGTGATCGCATGGATGAATGAAGAGATGGGCGCGACCGGACGCGACGTATATGCAAAGGAATACGCACCCCAGATTGCAAACCATGTCGCGGCCATCGAAAGTGACCTCGGCGCCGAGCATCCTCTCGGTTTCCATGTCCGCGCCAGCGAGGCCGCTCAACAGGAGCTAACGCCGGTGCTTGATGCCTTGCGCCCGATCGGCGCCAGCATTTTTGATGTGGTTACCAGTTCGCCGGAAACCGACATCGAGCCGCTTTCGGATAAGGGCGTTCCGGCGCTCGGAGTCTGGCAAAACGGACTGAAATATTTCACCTTCCACCACACCCCGGGCGATACGCTCGATAAAGTCGTTCCGGAAGAATTGCGCGAGAACGCCGCTTGCATCGCGGTCATGGCCTATGCCTTGGCCCAAACCCCCAATCCGTTGCCGCGATGAAGCGGGTAAGGATGAGCCTTAGATGGCAAGCAGGTGTCCACCAGGTCTGTTGCAATTCCCGGGCGACCAACATCTCCGTGGGTTCTCTGCACCCATTCTCATAGTTGACGCATCTCAAGTTACGCGCATATTATTCCCGTTTGGTTTTGTTGCCCGGGCGTCGCTAAGTACCCGGCACGGTTTGGAATGGAGATGGATAAGAAGAAGTTGGATGGATTCAAGAAGCGTTTAGAGACCCGCCAGCAGGAGCTGCGCCGCATGGTCTCGCGCACTCAGCAGGATGGCCGAGCAGCCGACGAAGACGTGGCGCAGGATATCGCCGACAAGGCTGCCAGCTCTTACAACAAAGAGTTTTTATTCCACCAGAGCAATGCCGACCGCCAGCTGCTGCAGATGGTGGAGGGCGCGCTAGCCCGCATCCGGGAAGGTTCGTTCGGCGAGTGCATCTCCTGCGGCAAGGACATCAATCCCAAGCGTCTCGAGGCCGTTCCCTGGACCCGCCACTGCATCGAGTGCCAGGAAAAGCTCGAAAAGGGGATTTTGGAAGAAGCCTCCCGCTAAAGCCTTTGGGACGGCGAATTCAGAACTGGCCTGCACGTCTGAATAATGCGTGGTGAACACGTTTTGACGCTCCCAAATCCCCGCTGTTAGACTAAATCTTCCGATCATTCCACCCACAACCAGGCAGAAGGGAAGTTTGTGCGCGCAGAGACCCGTCGTCAACTCAAGCAAGATAAATTCAGCAGGACCACACTCCAGGTAGCGGAGCAGACCGTTCACTGGTCGGCTGAGCACAAAGGGAAGCTCCTTGCCGGAGTGGTTATCGCCCTCGTTGTGATTGCCGGCGCTTTGGGAGCGTGGTACTACTTATCCGCGCAGGACGAGAAGGCTAGCATTGAGTTCACGAAGGCGGTACAAACGCTCAATGCGCCGATTCGTCCGACAGGAATGCCGCCGCAGCCTGACCTACTTTCCTTTGCCTCCGCTCAGGAGCGCGCAACCGAAGCACACAAACAGTTTCAGGCAATCGCCGACAAATATCCACACACCCGTGCAGGCGACTACGCGCGTTACTTCCTGGGCGTGACTTCTTCCCAATTCGGCGACTTTGCCGCGGCGGAACGGGAACTGAAGTCAGTGTCGGAAATTCGCAATTCGGACCTGTCGTCCCTGGCTAAGATGGCGCTCGCCTCCGTGTACCGTAATACTGGCCGCACGAAGGAGGCCGTCGATCTCTACAAGGCCTTGATTGCCGACCCCACTCGTACTGTGGGCAAACCCACCGCGCAGATCCAGTTGGCCGAGACCTACGAAGCTGCGGGGATGAACGCGGACGCCAAGAAGCTGTACGAACAAATTCAAAAAGAATCTCCACAAACCGAGGCCGCCCAGATCGCTTCCGCCAGGTTGCAAGAGCTGAAGTAGACGATCGTGTAGCCAGCGTTCCGCTCGGCCCTTCTCGACGGTATTCGCAACCCACGTTTCTCTCGCCGCCTTTGTGTTCGACAGAGAACGCTTACCGCGTCGCGCCTAGGCCTTCAGTCGGCAGATCGGGCAACGGCATCCGGCAGTTCTGGAATCTCAAGCTTGGCGAAGTCTGCGAGAAGCCGCTCCGCGACGATCCGGCTATTTGCGTTGACATGGAGCGCTTGCTGCGATTAGCATCATGCGCGCAGAACGGGAAATTTGCGTTCAATCATGCAGCAGAAAGACGGCCGATGGAGCGAGTTCCTACAGTTTCTGGGACAACGAACCTTGTAGACATTCTCGATCGGGTTCTGGACAAAGGTCTAGTCATCGCGGGTGACGTCCGCGTTTCTCTAGCCAACGTAGAACTGCTTACCATTCGGATCCGGCTGCTAGTTTGTTCGGTCGATAAGGCCGAGCAGATCGGATTGAACTGGTGGAAGTATGATCCACACCTGACCATACAGGCTCCCGTTGTTCCCGCTTTGGCGGCGAAGGCTCCCCCAAGCTCCCGGCGTGCGCCGGGCCCCAAGGCAACTCGCGTGCGGCGGCCCCGATGAGGGTTGAAATACAGGAGGAGATTTTCACATGGCGGTCGAACGAGTTTCGGGCGGTTCGAGCCTAATCGATGTTCTAGATCGTGTACTGGATAAGGGCATTGTCATCGATGCATGGGTGCGCATCTCTCTAGTGGGTATTGACCTGATTACAGTCGAAGCCCGCGTGGTTGTGGCGTCCATCGACACTTATCTGAAATACGCGGATGCTGTGGGTTTGACTGGCTTGGTTTCCCGCCCGCAGTTGACGGGTGAAGAAGCACCCGAGGTCGAAGTAGAAACAACGCGACGGGTTGCGCGCGCGCCGGTTGTGCGGCGGGCAGCAGCGCGCAGGGGGTAGCGCCTTCCTGTGTAGAAGGAATTAAGCTGTATGGCGAGCCCTGTCTTGAAACCCAGACGCGAGCGCTTCATCGACCAGCGGTCGTCGAACGAATCGGCGGCTCTGCGCCTCATTGCGGCGGAACGCCCGGAAGAGATCTTCCCTATCCTCCTGGAGGAGATCGTTTTCCTGGGGTTTCCGCGCGCCGCTGTGCTCGAAGTGGATTTCGACAGCGGCGAGATCAAGACCGCTGCTTCTCTCAATTTTGCCCCAGCTACCCTGAAGGGCTTCCAGACCTCCCTTTGGGCGAGCGAGGATCCCTTGGTCGCGGCGCTGGTCAACTTGAGACCGGTTCTCCTTCCTGACGGCCGCCTGAAAACAGGTTCGATCTATGCCCACCCCATGATTTATCGCAGTCAGACGCGCTGCTGGGAGGCGGAGCGGGAACGGCGGGCCGATTGTCTCGCCGTTCAGAATGCTGACCCCAGGCGCAAGCTGCAGATTCAGCAACAAGTTTGTTCAGCCTGCGGTATGCGCTCCTATATCACCATGGTTGTCGGACAACTCGGCCGCTCGCCCAATCAGATCCAACTGCGCCAGTACCGAAGCTTGGTTGATCGTGCCAACCGTCACCTGTCCCGACTTTTCAAGGTAGAGCACTATTACAACCGCATGCGCGACATGGAAATGACCATTTCGCGCATGACCACGGTGATGGAAAGCATGGCGGACCCGGTGATCCTCACCGATAACCAGCATCGCGTCATGATTCAAAACCGTGCGGCGGAACGTTTCTTCCGCGTTCCCGAAGGCATTAGCGAAGGTGGCAGGCGTGCCGTGGAGTTCAACAACCTGTTGTTTTCGGCGGCGCTGTCTTCGATGGTAGTCAGCGCATCCGATAGCTCGCGCGACCTGACGCTGGTTGACGTCATGGAAGGCGAGGAGGTCCTGTTCGAAGCGGTTTGCGCTCCGACCTACGTTAGCGAGAGCCGCACCGGCATGGTAACGGTGATGCGGGACGTCACCGATCTCCGTCGCGCCGATCAGGAAGTGCGCGCCAATCTTGAGAAGCTGCGGGCGGCGGAAGAGGTGGTGCGACAAGATCGCGACCGCCTGAACTTGGTAGTCGAAAACGTCGGAGACCCCATCGTAGTTGCCGACAACGCCGCCAAGATCGTGCTGCTCGATCCGCTCGCGAAGGAACTATTTGGCTCGGCGGATGCTTCTCGCGATCCGCAGGTGGTCAAGAACGAGGCGAAACTCGATGCCTATTTGACCGCCTTCACGTTTTCATTCCTCGACCGCCAGAATAAGGCGATTCATCTTTATAACCCGGCCACAAAAACTGAAATTGAGTACGCCGCGCGTTCGGGAAAGATTTATGACGCTCGCGGCCAGGTCGCATACACGGTCACGGTCTTGCGCGACTTCTCGACCTGGAAACGTCTCGAACAGCTGCAGATGGAGCGGCGCATGTTGGAGATGGAAAAGTTCGCGGCGACCGGAAAACTGGCCGGTACCATCGCCCACGAAATCAATAATCCCATGGAGGCGATTAAGAATGCGATCTATCTCCTGCGTAACCGGCTCGATCCCGCCTCCCAGCCGATCTATGAAGCCCTAAAGAACGAAACCGACCGCGTCACGCGCATCGTTCGCCAAATGCTGGGCCTCTACCGCAATGCGGGACAGCTTGGCACCTTCGACCTGAACAGCATCGTGGAAGATACTTTCACCTTATTCGCCCGGCCCCTGTCAAAATCCGGTGTTGAAGTTGAGAAACGCCTGGGGGAGCTTTCCCCAATGAAAGGTTCGGCCGATCAATTCCGTCAACTCTTGTCGAACCTTGTCGTCAACGCGCAGGATAGTATGGCAGGCGGTGGCAAACTGACCGTTCGCACCCGCTACCGGAAGTCCTTGCGCGGACCCTCCGGCAGCATCAGCATTGTCGTGGCCGACACTGGCAGCGGCATCCCCAAGGAAATCCGCGGTGCGATGTTCGAACCGTTTATTACCACCAAAGGCGAGAAGGGGACCGGCCTTGGCTTATGGATCGTGAAGGGTATCGTCGAAGGACACAGCGGCAAGATTCTGGTTCGCAGCAGCATCGGAAAGGGAACCATCTTTAAACTGGTTTTCCCCGTCTCACATGTGTGACTAAGGGTTGGGAGAGCGCAATTTGAAGAAATCCAGCAAGTCGAAAACTATCGCCACCAAGGCAGGAACTAGACCGCGCAAAGCGGCGAAATCGAAAGAGGACGTTCACGTCCGCATGGAACAGTCGGATGCGCCCCAGCAAGTTGCTCCCGGAGAGGGCGGCCGGTACGTGTACGGGATCGTGCAGGCAAAGGATCCGGTCAGTTTCGGTAAGAGTGGAATTGGCGGCAGCGGCGAGATGGTTTACACGGTCAACTATCAGGACATCGCCGCCGTCGTGAGCAATACGTCGGTGTACATATTCGATCCCACGCGCGAAAACGCTCTCGCCCACGAGCACGTCATCGAGACGGTGATGAAGAACTACACCATTATCCCCATGAGCTTCGGTACGGTGTTTCGTACCGACGACGACATTCGTGAAGTGCTGAAGAGTATCTATCCATCGTTAAAAGACGTTCTTCATCAAATGGCCGGCAAGCTCGAATTCGGTCTCAAGGTGAATTGGGATCGTGACCAGATCATCGAAGACATCAAGCGGGACGACGAAGAGATTCGACAGTTCCATCAGGAAATCATCCGGAAGCACTTGCAATCGACCTATCTCGCAAGAATGCAGCTGGGGCGCATGATCGATAAGGCCTTGGCGGAGCGCTCGATCACTTACGTGCGCGAGATTTATGAGGCCTTGCGTAGCGTATGCGTCGCTTCTCGTGACAACCAGCCGATCGGCGACAAGATGATCATGAACGCCGCATTCCTGGTTGAACGAGAGCGCGAAGGCGAGTTTGATAGCGCGGTTAACAAAATCGCCCGGAAGTACGGTCAGAGGTTGAAGTTCAAATACACCGGCCCGTGGCCTCCGTACAATTTTGTGAACATACGACTGAAGCTGGAAAGGGTAGCGGCGGGGTAGGGCTAACAGGGGCCACTAACACCATGTTGCTTGTTGACGATCTTTTGATGATGCCGTTCTCCGGTTTTGGCTTCATTCTGCGGACGCTGCAGAGGGTTGCCGAAGAACAGTTCACCGACGACGCTCCAGTGAAGGAGCGTTTGCTGGAGCTTCAACTCAAGCTGGAGTCTGGAGAGGTCAGCGAGGAAGAATACGCCGCCGAGGAAGCGGAAATCATCCGTCAGTTGCGCGAGATAGAAAATCGCAAGCGCGTATTGGCTGGCGCGCCGACTGCCGAACAAGACCGCGGGTTGGCGTTCACGGCTGGCGAAACCAAGGCCAGCGCTTCGGTCACTTTCCATCAGGATATGGAGCGGAAATCCTAATGCCGGCCCGGCGCAAACCCGTTCCGAGGGCTTCTTCCAAACTGAAACCCATCCCTCCCGAGGAGCCCGCGGCCAGAGACGAAGGCCCTCGCCTGATTCCACTTGATGATCGGTCCAAAGAGCCTTCGCGGCTGGAACACTATCTTGAGCTTGCTGACACGGCTCTCGGGCTTAAGCGCGCGGAGCGTTGAGTAGTCTTCTTACCCCAACCTCTCTCTTCCCGCCAGCTCTGAGAGCTTGTGTTTGATGGTGCGGACAAGAGCGTCAATATCGGCAGGTTTTACCACGTAGTCATCGACTTGGTGTCGAATGGCCAAAACTGCGCTTTCAAACGCGGGATATCCCGTCAAAATGATGTTCACGCATTGCGGATGACGTTTCCTCATCGCGCTTACAACTTGGAAGCCGTCGCCTTCTTGCCCAATGTTCAAGTCCGAGAGCAGCACGTCGAACTGTGCGCGGTCGATACGCGCGATCGCGTCGGGAACACTTTCGGCGGTAGTCACTGCGAATCCGTGATCTTCCAGAACCGCCGGCAAAGTGAGCCGAATGCTTGGCTCATCATCAACAAAGAGGAGACGCTTGCGGGTTGGCATGACGCCCCATGAACGCGAAGTCTGCAAACGAAGTCTATACCAAAGAGTGTATAACCTAAGCTGGCAAGAGACCAGAATCTGTTCGCTTCCGAACCGCCAGAGGAGTTTATTCTCTCGGGCGGCTGGGCGGATGACCTTCAACGATTCGGAAACTCGAAGCGCAGCCCCACTCTGGCGAGGATCGGGGGACCCCAGTTTTGGAGCGGGCTGCTCGGGTTCCCGGTGAGGGTCACAACGTATCGTCGATTCAGCAGGTTCTCGGCGGCGACGTAGCCCGTCAGTCCAGGACGGATCTCGCGTCCGGCAAACAAGCCCATCACGTAAAAGGAGCCCAGCCGCAGCGTGTTGCGGTCATCGTCGAACTGCACACCGGAATATCGCCCCTGCACGCTGGCCATCAGTTTAGAAGGATTCCAGTACCGCAGTTCGAGGGAAGCCTGGTGGCGGGGAACCTCAGGGACATTGAGCCCGATAAGGCCAGGGGTCGAGTCGACTACGACCGCATGCGCGTATTGATATCCCCCGCTAAATTGGAAATGGCTAGCGAGTCGGAAGCTGCCGTCAAGCTCGGTGCCGATCGAACGCGTGCGCCCGAGGTTCTGCCGCTGGCGGGTGGTAAGGGTTGGAGTAGTCGCGATCGTGACATTCGTGATCGGGTTCACTACGTCGGCCCAAAACAATGTCTCACGGACCTCCATTCTTCCGCCCCCGGCCGTCTGGCGTGCTCCAGCCTCGGCTCCGCTGGCGCGCTCCGGGCCGAGAAACGGGTTCGCCTGCGTGAGCGTGTTCCCCTGCCGGAAACTGCGATAGAGTTCATTCAGAGTTGGGGCACGAAAGGAACGGTAGCCCGATAAAGAAACAGATACATTCGAGCTGATCTTTCGCAGGATGGACAGTTTCGGACTCAGCGCGGTCGCGTCCCGGTCGGGATACAGATTTTCCGTTACGGCACCGGATGGAAGCGGAATTCGCGTATTGCTCCCGTGGGTGTTCGTCCAACGATCCCACCGCAACCCAGCGATGACGGTCCAATTACCTGCTTGCAATACGTCTTGTCCGAACAGCCCCGTCGAGCCTTGTCGGCCGCCGGCAACATTGTTGGCAAAATGACTGCCGGTCATCGATGAGAACAGCTGTTCATCACTCGCTCCCATCACCTCCTGCGTATCCACACCGGCGATCAGAGTCTGGTGCCAAAACGTGTGGTTCCACTGGGCCGCCCCCCCCAATTGTTGCGAGGGCACGTGCTGAACGTTCGTTAGGGTCTCGGTGTTGCGATCGGGAGCGACGGAGGAAAACGTCTGGTCATAACCTTGCGCCAGCCCAAACACTCGGGCGCTGACCCAGTCATGCGAGCCAAGCGCTGTATTCACGCCGGCGACGCCGAATCCGGTACCTGTGCTGTTAATTGTGAGGGGTGTGCCGTTATGGCGCGCCTCATCGAAGAAAGTGCCGCGAAGGAAAGCCCGTCCGGTTTCTCCGATCTTGTGTCCCAATGAAGCATCGATGGTTGCGTGCTTGGAATTGGCGGCCGCATCCACAGCACCGCGCTGGAAGTCCGGCACGAGGATGTAGCCATCGGTTCGCGCCAAGTCTACTCCCGCGCTGAAATCCCAGCGCGATACGGCGGTTCCCGCCCAGGCCGACAGATCGGGTGTGTTTTCGTTCCCATAAGAAAGATCTACCGATGCGGCAGTTTGTCTGGGGGTGCGAGTTACGTACTGAATCACGCCTCCGAGTGCCTGATTGCCATAAAGATTCGACGCTCCCCCTCGAAAAACTTCCACCGACGCGAGCTCAGAGCGCGGAATCCTATCCCAATACACCCATCCACCAAACGGGTCCACAATCGGAACACCGTCTTCCAAAACCAACGCGCGGCTCGGCCCGCTCGCCCCCAATCCGCGCAGGGAGACACCTTGGCTTGTGGGATTGGCCACGCGGCTGGACGATCGCCGGAACAGCGCGAATCCGGGAACCTGGCGTAGCATGTCGTCGAGCATGAGACTAGGATTGGCTTGCACGTCTTCCGGATTGAGCAAAACCGCGCTCCCCGGTAGGTCCGAAAGCTTCATTTCGGTACGCGTTGCCGACACTATGACTTGTTCCTCGACACCTGCGGGCTGGAGCAAAACCCTGAATATGGAGTCGCCACCCTCGAACTTCCACTCCTGATTAGCGGGCGCAAAGCCGGCAGCTACAACCGTTACCGTGCCACTCAGGGCGGGAATGCCGTTGATCTCAAAGCTGCCATCCGGCCCGGTTTGCACCGATGACGTGAAATTTGCAGAGTGGAAGCGAACCTCCGCCCCTTTGACGGCGGCTCCCGTGCGGTCCTCTACGATGCCGTGTAGGCTGCTGGTCTGAGCCCAAGCACTGCAGAAAAGAACGAAAAGGGACGCGATGAGGCTGGCAGCTTTTGTCATTCAGCTCACGAAGAACTAAATGCTACCTGTGATGCGCCGTTCCATCAAACGCACCTACCGTTCACGCTCAAAACGATAGCGCCCGCCGGCTGAATTGGCCACCGACTCTGCAACTTTGAGAAACGCGCGCCCGGCATGAGATCGAGCCGCGGCACGTCGATAAATCAACCGCAATTGTCGATGGACTTTCAGTTCCTGAACCGGGATGCGGACCAGTTCGCCGCGGGCGATTTCATCCTCCACGCTGATTTCCGGCAGGAACGCCACCCCACTGCCCATTGCGACGAAACGTTTGATGGCCTGCAAGGTTGGGAGTTCTACTCCCATGTGCAAGGGCGTCTTGTGCTGCTTGAACGCTTGAATGACCTTCTCGCGATAGGGGGATGAGACGATATGTGCCACAAATGACTCTGCCCCTAACTGTCGAATGCTTACTTTCGACTCCCGGGCCAAAGGATGCTGTGGCGGTACCACCAGGATTAATTCGTCGGAATAAACCACAATCGAACTCAATTCCGGATCCTCGGGGTCGTAGGTGAGCACGCCGAACTCGCAGTTATGGCGAAGAACATCATGAGGAATCTGACTTCCCAATGACCGCTGCACCATGACTCGGATGGCGGGATGGAGCCTTCCAAACTCAGCTAGCACCCGCAGCAGGTAAAGAGCGGTAAATTCGTTGGCCCCAATAACGAGCTTTCCTTTTTGCAGCTCTCGCAGCTCGGCCAGGGCTTCGCGAGCATTCTCGCGAACGTTTAGCAGTTGCTCGGCGTATTCCTGAAGGACTCGACCAGCATCGGTCAGCAGCCCGTCACGCGAGGACCGATCGAACAACGGTTCGCCTAGCTCGACTTCAAGCTTGCGGATGGCCTGGCTCACAGCTGATTGAGTGCGGTAGAGTTTGTCGGCGGCCCGAGAAAAACCGCCCTCGCGCGCCACGGTAAGGAACACTTCCAGCTGGGAGATATCCATCTCTCACTCTAGTAATGGAACTTAAGCAATGATTAGCTATGCTAATTATATTAGAATAATTTCATGTAGTCAGCAAAATTATAAGCTTTGCTTCCAAATGATTCGCGCATAACATAGAAAGATTACCGGCGGAGGATTGGCATGAGTGACGCCAGAATAACGGTTTTCGATACTACCTTGCGGGATGGCGAGCAGTCGCCCGGTTGCAGCATGAACGTGCAGGAGAAGGTGCGTCTAGCGCTGCAACTCGATCGCCTCGGGGTGGATGTGATCGAGGCCGGGTTCCCAATCGCCTCGGACGGTGACTATTCAGCCGTTAGGTCGGTTGCAGCGGCCGTCCCCCGTCCTGTCATTGCAGCTCTTGCCCGAGCCGCCAAGCACGATGTCGCGCGCGCGGCACAGGCCCTGGAAGCTGCCGTCAGGCCACGCATTCACGTATTCCTGGCAACCTCCGACATCCATCTCCAACACAAGCTTCGCATCTCGCGCCAGCAATGCCTTGATCAGGCGCACGAAATGGTGCGTTACGCGAAGTCGTTCTGCACCGATATCGAGTTTTCGCCGGAAGATGCGACCCGCACCGACCCCGAGTTTCTGTTCCAGGTACTCGAGGCCGTCATCGAAGCGGGAGCAACCACGCTCAACATTCCCGATACGGTTGGATACACGGTGCCTTCTGAATTCGGAGCCCTCATCCAAGGTATTCGCCAGCGGGTCAAGGGGATCGAGAAGGCCGTTATCTCAACCCACTGCCACAACGATCTCGGTCTTGCGGTCGCAAACTCTCTCGCTGCGATCGCCGCTGGCGCACGCCAAGTTGAATGCACGATCAACGGGATCGGAGAGCGGGCGGGCAACGCGTCTCTCGAAGAGATTGTGATGGCGCTGCGAGTACGTGCCGATAAGTACCCCTACGAGACTCAGATCGCGACCGAGCAGCTCTATCCCACTAGCCAGATGCTCGAAGAGATTACCGGTATTTCCGTTCAGCCGAACAAGGCAATCATCGGCCGCAACGCGTTCGCGCATGAGGCCGGTATCCACCAGGATGGCATGCTGAAGAACCCGCTCACCTACGAAATCATGACGCCGAAGTCGGTGGGGGTTCCCGATTCCAAGCTGGTTCTCGGCAAGCACTCTGGACGGCATGCACTGAGTCTGCGCTGCGAGCAGCTGGGCTATCGTTTCGAGCGTCGCGAACTGGATGAGATCTATCGACGCTTTGTAGTTCTAGCTGATGAAGTCAAGCACGTGCATGATCATCAGCTGCTGGCCTTAATTCGCGAGGCCTACGGCGAAGATCATCGCATTCCCCCGGCCCGCGCCGAAGCTGAGCAAGCCGCCGCTGCTGCGGTGGGAGATGAATCGCACCGTCGATTCCCAGGAAACGCATCCGACTACAGCGCTGCCCATCTTGGGCCGGTACCTGCTCCGGAGCATCAGAGTGAGCAAGAAGATTATCTCTGGGGCGTGTAAGTCGGAAAGGTCGAATCGTAAAAATCCCCAGGGGCGACGAAAGAATTCCGATTTGTTCGCCAGCCGGACGTTCTTGGCCTTGGCCGGATGGTTTCGCGCTCCGCTGGTACAATCTCCCTTCGCCGTTCGCACCCATTCATGCCCATCGAAATCAATATCACCACCCTGCCGGGAGACGGCATTGGTCCTGAAGTAGTTTCGCAGGCGGTGCGCGTCCTTCAAGACTGTGCTGAAATCTTTGGCCATAAGCTCAGCATCACCGAGAAGAACGTCGGCGGTGCGGCCCTTCTTGCACGCAACGATCCCTTTCCTAGGGATACCGAAGGCGCCTGTCTGTCCTCCGGTGCCGTCTTATTGGGTGCAGTTGGTGGGCCTAACTTCGATAAGTATCCCGCTCAGCTTCGCCCCGAGGCTGGTCTTCTTCGATTGCGCAAAGCTCTGGGAGTTTTTGCAAATCTGCGTCCCGCGGTTTGCCTCCCCGGAATGGAATCCATGTCCCCACTGCGCCCGGAAATCGTGCGCGACACCGACGTGATGATCGTCCGCGAGTTGCTTGGTGGCGTTTACTTCGGTGCTCGTTCCACAGAGGGCCAGATCGGTGCTCGCTCCGCGACCGACTCGATGACCTACACGGAACCGGAAATTGAACGCATTGCCCATGTTGCCTTTAAAATTGCCCGAGGCCGTCGCCGGCAACTTGTCTCCGTCGATAAAGCGAATGTTCTCGATAGCTCGCGACTTTGGCGTGAAGTTCTGACGCGCATAGGAGCTGGCTACCCGGATGTGAGACTCTCCCACGGATATGTCGATTCGACGGCGATGGCACTGGTCTCAAAGCCCGCCAGCTTCGATGTGATCGTGACGGAAAATATGTTTGGAGATATTTTGTCCGACCAAGCTGGTGCCGTCGTCGGTTCGCTGGGTTTGTTGCCCTCGGCCAGCGTAGGCGGAAAGGTCGGATTGTACGAACCCATTCACGGTTCCGCGCCCGACATCGCGGGTCAGGGAGTTGCCAACCCGCTGGGCACGATATTGTCTGCTGGCATGCTGCTGCGCCATTCTTTTGGCCTGGAAGAAGAAGCGCTTTCGATCGAGAACGCCGTCAAGCTGGTGCTGGCCGCTGGCCATCGCACCCGCGATATCGCAGAGAAGGGCACTGCTGCGGTGAGCACGCAGGAGATGGGTGACTTTGTCATTCAGCAGTTGCGTAGTGTGGCGGTCGTCTAAAACACACCGCACTCGGCCAGCAACGTTCTCCAGAGTTTCAAGCAAGCACCTTTAGCGCAACGTGGTCATGGACCGCAACCCCTGATTGCTGAGTCTTCATGCGCGCAGGATGGGGCAGAAAGGGAAGAGATGACCTTAGGATCTATGCAGGCTTGCGGTTTAACCATTCTCCGTGTCGTGGTGGGGATCGTGTTCCTCGTCCACGGATATCAGAAGCTGTTCCATATGGGTTTTCACGGTGTGTCAGCTTTCTTTGCTCACGCCGGTATTCCGCTTCCTTGGGTTTCGGCGGTGGTGGTTACTCTGGTCGAATTTGTTGGTGGCATGTTGCTGGTGGCGGGGATTGCCGTCCGCGTTGCCGCGGCTCTGAATGCCATAGACATGATGGTGGCAATCCTGGTTGTCCACCTAAAGCATGGCTTTGGCGCACAAAACGGTGGATTTGAATATCCACTTACCCTCTTGGCAGCAACCCTCTGTCTCGCACTGGCAGGGGGAGGAATGTTCTCCCTGAAAAGATAGTTTTATTTCTTTGCTGCCTTTTGGATATCTTCCAAATGCAAAATTGCGGCGGCGGTGCGATACCGCGGCGCTGTTTTCTCTTCCCTAAGGTTTTTTGCCAAGCGCTCAATACAGCGCGGGTTGCCCCGCTCGGCTAGCGCGTCTATGGCAGCCAGACGGACGTCCTCGCTCTTGTCGGCCAGTGCAGTTTGCAGCAAAGCATCTTCTGAAATCTGATCGGGATCGTGGGCGAGGAAACGTGCTGATGCCGCGCGTGCCTGCGCGCCTCCCTTGCGCGTGAGCTCTTTGAATGCCTGGTATCCCATCCCTCCGAACGGAACGAACCCTAACCCCTCTTGAAATCCGAGTTCCATGATTTGCTTTGGGTCCTTCAGCCGATCCAGTTGTGCTTGGACCAGACCACTGTTGCTCTTTCGGTCGCCCATCATGACCGCGTAGTAGATATCGTAGGCACTCTTGTCCTTCAATAGGTAGAGAGAGTGCGCGGAAGCCAGCACTACGGATACTTGATTGTCCTCGAGCGCTTTGCGCAGGGCCGGTATCGCTCGGTAGGCATTTAGTTGCCCGAGAGTGGTTGCAGCGGCCGCTCGAACCTTCGCGTCCTTGTCGCTCAGAGCGCGGGTCGCGAAACGTTCGGCAGTACGATTCTTCGACATTAACGAGAGTGCCTGAACCGCGACTATGCGATGAGAAGCGTGATCGTGAAGCAGACCTTCGCTCAAGACGGCCCAAGCCCGGTCGCTAACTTCAGACGGCTGGCGAGCGGGTTGTTCGGCAGCAAGTCCGACCGCAAGCGCCGCGAAAAGAAACCACGCTGCGATGAGATGCCAGGAGTACCAGAAGCTGAATTTCTCTCCCAGGCAGGCAGAATCACTATTTCGAGAGGTCTTGCTGACGGGCCTTATGCGGCCAAAGCATTTAAGGACATTTCGCACACGGATCCCCTGACAACAAACTTGTAGGATGACAGGAACGATCGCCCCAAAATACCTAGGCCTTCGCCGATCCAAAAACCCGCGCGAAGATGGCATCCACGTGCCTGAGCTGGTGTCTCACGTCGAACGCACGAGCCATCGCTTCCGGGGGCACACGCTTGATGGCAGGATCATTCATCACCAGGTCATGGAAATTGAGGCCTTCTTTCCAGGCGCGCATGGCATGCGCTTGGACCAAGCGATACGCGTCCTCGCGTGTGATCCCTTCCTCCACCAGTTCGAGCAGCAGTTGCCCGCTGAAGACCAGCCCGCCTGTACTCTCCAGGTTCGCTTTCATCCGATCTGGATAGATGAGCATTGTGTCCACAAGGTTCGCTGCCTTCTCCAGCATGTAGTTGATCAAGGTGGTTGAATCCGGCAAGATAACCCGCTCGACCGAGGAATGGGAGATATCCCGCTCGTGCCAGAGTGCCACATCCTCGAATCCAGCCTGTACATTGGACCTTACAACCCTTGCCAGGCCACAAATCTGTTCGCTAGTCACCGGATTCCTCTTGTGGGGCATGGCGGAGGAGCCCTTTTGCTTTTCGCTGAAGTACTCTTCGGCCTCTCGTACCTCGGTTCGTTGGAGATGCCGGATTTCGGTGCAAATCTTGTCCAGCGTGCACGCGATGATGGCAAGTGTGGCTAGGTAGTGGGCGTGACGGTCGCGCTGAATAACCTGTGATGAAATGGCGGCAGCCTTCAGGCCCAGACGGGCGCACATCTTCTCTTCCAGTTCCGGGCTGAGATGGGCAAAGGTACCGACTGCACCTGAGAACTTGCCGATTCGCATTTCCTCGGTGGCATCCTCGAAGCGGGCGAGGTCGCGCTGTACTTCGGAATACCAGTTTGCAAGCTTCAGCCCAAATGTGATTGGCTCCGCATGAATGCCATGCGTGCGTCCGATCATGGGCGTATCTTTGAATTCCCATGCCTTAGATTTAAGGACATCGGAAAGCCGCTGCAGATCCTTTCGAATCACGTCCGACGCTTCCTGCACCAGCAGCGACTGGGCAGTATCCACGACGTCATTGGATGTGAGTCCATAGTGGAACCAGCGCGAATCCGGACCGACGAATTCCGCCACTGCAGTAGTGAAGGCGATCACGTCATGCTTCACCTCGGCTTCGATCTCGTGGATGCGCTCTAGCTTGAAATTCGCTTTGCTGCGAATGGCCTCGGCTGAAGGTTTCGGTACTACACCCGCTTCCGCCAACGTTTCTGTGGCTGCCAGTTCCACCTTCAGCCAGGCCCGGAACCGGTTCTCCTCCGCCCAGATGCGACCCATAGCGGGCCGCGTATACCGTGCGATCACGCTCTCTTCTCCTCAATCACTTGGGATGGGAACCAAGGATTCTATATGGACGCGGGCCATTTCGCGAAATTCCTCGTGGCTGCCGGAATTGTTCCCTGCAAACCCATATAGGTCGTGATACGATATATATAGGGTCTGGACACGATATAATCGCCCAGCATGGAGAAAAATCTTACGCAACGCGATTTCGAATCTTTAGCCGAGTTCCGACACCAGATTCGCTGTTTCCTGCGCTTCAGTGAGCGTGCGGCTCGCGATGCCGGGCTTGAGCCACGGCAGCACCAGCTTTTACTAGCCGTCAAAGGTTTGCCTTTGAATGTCCGGCCGAGGATCGCAGAGATTGCAGAGCGGCTGCAGATTCATCATCACAGCGCGGTTGAACTGGTGAATCGGCTCGAAGCCAGGGGGTTCGTCCGACGAGAACGCGGTTCTGAAGATCGTCGAGAAGTCTTGCTGCAACTCACTGCCAAAGGCGAAAGGGTTCTAAAGGAGCTCTCGCTACACCATCGCGAGGAGCTGCGTTCGCAAGGCCCAGCTCTGCTCGAAGTCTTACAACAGCTGGTTGCCGACAATCGGGCGCTGGCCCGAAAACACAGGTAAAAGGAGAAAATGAGGGAAGCGAACGGTTCGGGGACAATTATCGGCACTGCGGGCACGGAGAAAGCTCGCTTAGCCGTCACAGGGGTGAACACCGCGGGGCGCCCGGCACTCGAAGCCGGTGGCTTCCGGATCGTAACCGTCTCATTTCTCGCCGCGGCGGTTGGTCTGATCGCAGGTTGTATCGCCTTTCTTCTGTATAAGCTAATCGGCCTGTTCACCAATCTGGCGTTCTACGGCCATTTTTCGTTCCATTTCTCCAGCCCTCGTTACAGCATCGGTCATCTCGGACTCTGGGTCATCCTGATTCCTGTTGTCGGGGGGCTCATGATTGGGGTGATGGCGAAGTACGGTTCCCCAAAAATCAAAGGGCACGGGATTCCGGAAGCGATGGAAGCCGTTCTCGTCAACCGCAGCAAGATCCAGCCGAGAGTGGCGATTCTCAAGCCGATCTCAGCCGCGATCGCGATCGGAACCGGCGGTCCTTTCGGGGCAGAGGGACCAATTATTCAGACTGGCGGAGCGTTCGGATCCTTGATCGGGCAAGTGATGCATACGACCGCCGCCGAACGAAAAGTTCTGCTGGCGTGCGGGGCAGCTGCCGGGATGTCGGCGACCTTCAACACTCCGATTGCGGGAGTCATACTGGCGATTGAACTACTGCTTTTCGAATTTAAGTCCCGTTCGTTTATTCCGCTTGTCATTGCAAGCACGCTGGCGGCGGCACTTCACATGCAGTTGCTGGGTGCGGGCCCGATGTTCGCGGTCGCGCCCATGGATTTCGCAATTCCCCGAGTGCTGCCGTTCTACGCTTTGTTGGGCATCATCTGCGGACTGGCGGCAGTTGGTTTTACGCGAGTTCTCTACTGGATGGAAGATCAGTTCGAGAAGTTACCCATCGATGAACTCTGGTGGCCGGCAATCGGTGCCCTCGGTCTGGGCATGATCGGATACTTCGTCCCCCGCGTTCTCGGCGTCGGTTACGACACCATTGGAGACATTCTCAATGGCAATCTGGCTTTGAAGCTTCTTCTTGTGGTCATGATTGCCAAGGCTGCAGCCTTGGTTCTTTCTCTCGGGTCGGGAACCTCCGGCGGATTGCTGGCTCCCATGTTCATGTCGAGTGCTGCCATGGGGGGTGCCCTTGCACTCGCTCTCAATCACCTGTTCCCCTCTGCCCACATTGCCGCAGGAGCTTTCGCCCTTGTGGCGATGGGTGCAGTTTTTGGGGCCGCTTCTCGCGCGACCTTCTCCTTCATCATCTTTGCTTTTGAGATTACGCGGGACTACAACTCCGTGCTGCCGCTCATGCTGGTCAGCGTCATTGCCGATGGGATCTCTATGTTGCTTATGCCCAAGGCTTCCATCATGACGGAAAAACTGAGGCGCCGCGGGATGCGAATCCATCACGAATACGAGGTTGATGTGCTGCAACACACTCTGGTCAGCGAGACCATGGATCGCTTTCCCCCAACGATAGCCGGGATCGTGTCCCTCAGTGAACTGGCGGACCGCATCGGTAGTGGCGATCCCGAGATTGGCCGTCACCAAGGAATGCTTGTGCTCGATGGGGAGGGAAAACTTTCCGGAATGATCACCCGGGGCGATGTGCTTCGCGCCCTCGAGCAGAATCCTTCAGCAACGGTTCTGGACGCCTGCTCGCGGAACGTGGTGGTCACCTATCCCGACGAGACGCTCCACGACGCATCCGAAAAAATGCTGCGCTATAACATTGGGAGGCTGCCCGTTGTTGAGCGCGCAGATGATCGGCGGGTTGTGGGATATCTTGGACGGCCTGGAATCATGGCTGCCCGCTTGCGAAAAATCGACGAAGAATATGTGCGCGAACCAGGATGGTTCAAAGGTTTCGGCCGGACCGCAACCTAACCTTTCTTTTTTTGTGAATGGGGGTGCGGCCTAGAAGCGAGGCCTGAGGGCTTCCTTGATCAGCGGTCGAAGGGACTCTGCCGAAACCCCTAGGGTGCCCCCGGAGAATCCGTCAATATAGGCCGCATTTACTCCGATCACCTCGCCCCGCGAATTAAAAACCGGCCCGCCGCTGGCTCCGTGCGCGGTGGGCGCATCGTAGATCAGCTTGTCTCCGACCACGTCACCCAAATGGCCGCAGGTTGCGGAAGGCCGAATCAGAGACAATGCCGCCAGTTCGCCCGCATTTGCTTGATCGTCGTGCCGATAGGCTAACCGAGCATAGACTGTACTCGGGGCTTTTGCCATCATTCCCAAGACCCCCATGGGATAACCCACTACCGCAACTAATTCCCCCGCCTGAGGCTTGTTGCTAGCGAGGGGCAATGGTTCCAATCCGGCGGTGCTGCTTGTCGCCCGAACCAGCGCGAGATCGCCGTCCGACGACAACACGGCTGTTTTCAAGTTCACCGGCTCACTCGATCCGGGGAAATACGCGACCAGTTTCTCCAGAGTTGCCGAGGCTCCGCGCTCGCGAAGCGCGTCAGAATCCGGATCTCCATACCAGGGTTCTGCTACGTGGCGATTGGTTGCAATCAGGCGATCCGCCACCAGAAACCCGCTGCCTGAAATCCGCGTGCGCTGAATCGGCTTTTGGCCAGGGAAGCCGACTTCGTAGACGCCAAAGATATAGCAGATCGAATTGCGGTAGCGGTTCAGCACTAGCGATGGCATCGATTCTTCCTGCTGCAACTCGTTCACTTGCGCGGTTAAGAAGCGAACCTGCTCCTGGAGTTGGCCCGTGCGCGGTGGCAACAGGAAATGTAAAAGCAGCAACAGGGTGATTGCGAGGAACACGATGAGCGCACCCTGGACGAATCTCTGCCAGGCGCCGCAGACCGGTTCTTCTTCGGGCGCGAGATGGTCGACCGTCATTCCTGCTCCGCTTCGGCGTTCAGTGTTCCGTCAGAATCCTACGAAAACACGGAATCACAGTGACAAAACGCTGTTGCAGTATGTTCTCTCGGGAAAGAACCGCGATCTACGGTACCGAAGGCGGTGTACCGGCGGGGTCTCGCCGGGTGTTAGGCGATGTTCAGGACCACTTTGCCGAAGTTCTTGCCCTCCTGGAGTAACCTATACGCCTGCGCAGCGTTTGCCAGCGGCAAAGTGTGCCCGATCACCGGATGAAGATGACCCTGCGCAATCCAGGACGAGAGTTGCTCCCATGCCTTTTGCATCACCTCCGCTTTGGCGGCGAGATAGGTAAGCCAGAGCCCGTGAATACTGGCTCCCTTGGCGTAGAGGATCCCGGGATCCAGTTGGGTCCGATGACCGGTGGCGGCACCGTATACGATGATCCGGCCGAAGTCCCCCAGGCAGCGGACGCTTTTCGCCGTGTGCTCACCTCCCAGCATTTCAAAAACGACATCGACGCCCTTGCCGTCGGTCAGCTCGCGAACGGCTTGTTCGTAGTCCTGCTCTTTGTAGTTGATCCCGTGATGTAGGCCGAGTGCCTTGACTCGTCCAAGCTTTTCATCGGAGGAAGAGGTGCCGAATAGCTCGAGGCCAAGTAGTTTGCCGATTTGGACGGCGGCAGTTCCCACGCCGCCAGCAACCGCATGGATCAGAACTCTCGAAGGATGATCCCTGTCGCTGGATCCCACCAATCCTGCTTTCCAGAACGCCAGATATGCCGTGAAAAAGTTCACTGGAAATGCAGCACCTTGCTGTGAGCTCCAGCCAGGGGGCACAGGCCAGAGCAACTCCGATCGAACCGAAGCTAGTTCAGCGAAAGCACCCCACTGGGTATAGCCCATTACTCGTTGGCCGTCGCTTGCGCGCACCCCGCAGAGTTCGCGCCCTGCCGCAAACGGAGGACGGGGCAGTCCGGGGTAGCGTCCCGCGGTGCTCAGGGTGTCGGCAAAGTTCAGACCCCCGCTATCGACCCGGATCAATTCTTCTCCGGGCACCCGGCGGGGTTCTGGCACATCCCTGATTTCCATGACTTCCGGTCCGCCATATTGGGTGATTACCAGGGCTTTCATGCCAACAGTCTAGCTGAGACGGTTCTTGGTTCCCTCGACGCAGCAGAGCGCCGGCCAGATAAGTCCGGGTTGCTCGTCCGGAACACGCGCTTGCAACAGAGGTATATACTCTTGGCGTATAGCGAATGCGCTCGAGCAGTGCCGAGGGCACGGGGCCTCTAATTCTCATATTCGCCCCGAAATAGATCGCCGGTCGTCAGCACGGAAGATTCATAAAGGCCGGCAGGGATGGCCGTGAGTCAGTGGCCCCTCCCGGGAGGTACTGCTGTGGATTTGGTCTTTATACGGTTTTTTTTCGTCCTTTTTGTCGCCGTTACCTGTTATCGAGTAGACCCCTTTGGAGTGAGCCCCAAGTCCAACGCCGTCATAGGGGCGATCCTCGGTTTGGCGGTAGTTCTGTTTGAATTGCGGCTTCGCCGGATCAGCCTGAAGCGGCTGATCGGCGCCGCAATTGGCAGCACCTTGGGAATTGTCGGTGCCTACCTTTTCGCCCTAGTTATTCACAGCAGCTTCTCCGAAGGTCCGTTGCGCAGCTTTCTTCAGATCATGGTGATGCTGCTGATGGCTTACGTCGGACTTGTGGTAGGGGCGAACAAAGGTGATCTGCTGAACCTGGCAGCTCTGGGAGGGATCTTTGGGGGTGAAAAGCAGCTGAAAAAGGCCTACAAGATTCTCGACACAAGCGTCATCATCGACGGTCGAATCGCGGATATTGCCGAAACCGGGTTCCTCGATGGCGTGGTCGTGACGCCCCAGTTCGTTCTGCGCGAACTGCAACTGGTGGCTGACTCGGCCGACCCTTTAAAACGCAACCGTGGCCGCCGCGGCCTCGATATTCTGCAGCGCTTGCAAAAAGTGGCCTCCTTACAGATTCAGATCGTGGAGGACGACTTTCCCGCCATTCGCGAAGTGGACTTGAAGCTCATTGAGCTTGCGAAGCTATATGAGGGAAAGATCATCACCAACGACTTCAATCTCAACAAAGTGGCTCAGTTGCAGGGCGTCAACGTTCTCAACATCAACGAGCTAGCAAACTCTCTCAAGCCCATCGTGTTGCCTGGCGAGATCATGCGGGTTTTCATCCTGAAGGAAGGCAAGGAGTACAACCAGGGCGTCGCCTACCTCGATGATGGGACCATGGTTGTAGTCGACAATGCCCGCAAGATGATCGGCAAGACCATTGACATCTCGGTCACATCGGTCCTGCAAACCACTGCCGGCAAGATGATCTTTGGTAAGTGGGATGAACGCTCGGTGCCAAGGAATGAGCCGAGGCCTGTACAGGCCGTTCCAGCCCCGTTGACTGATCCGAAGAAGGCCGTCGTTACTGCCGAGAACCCCGCTGAGTAGCTGGCTAGAAGACGGACTCTGATGCAGAATTGACCAGAATGGCTTCGCCCTGGCGCGTGCCGATAATGTTGACTCGTGCCCCCGCCAATTTGCTGAGAGTTGCTTCGCCTCCGACGAGTGTGTAACGGCGATCCCCATCCACGAGCACATAACTTGCACCGCGACGAAAACAGGCGCGTGCACACTCGGCTGCATTCTGGTGGGAGCTTCTCATGTGGCGGGCTCCGCAGTGTGAATCCGTGACGATGCCGGTGAAAGTCGTGCCTGCCTCAGGCGCCGGAGTGGTTGGAGTAACTTCACGTCCTTCTTCGGCGACTCCCTCGGCGCGATGACTTGCGAGGGCCACTGAGGCTCCGGCAACGATCGTCGCAAGCGCAAGCGACGCAAGTAGGACTGAGCCCAAGCAAAATCCAACCAGCGAAATCCACGAATGCTTTTTCAAGCAGCCCTCCAGTCCAGTTCCATTTTGAGCGGCGAACGTTTGTTGCTGCGGTCGGAAGCGTGGTTGCACCGGATCGAAGGCGGAAATAACCGTAGTCGTATATACTGATCGCCCGCATGAAGGTCATTGTGATCATTCCCGCTGCCGGCCTGGGTACGCGTATGTCTTCCGCGGGCGGCGCTAAACGATCTAAACCGTCCGCTACCAAGCAGTTTGCCGAGCTGGCCGGAGTGCCCGTCCTGGTGCGAACCCTGCAGAATTTTGTCAGCAGTTCCGAGATTTCCGAAATTCATGTTGCCCTGCGCGCTTCGGAACTCGCGTCTTTTCGCGATCGCCTGCAGGGGGATTTCCCGCAGATTCTTGGGAAAAAGCCTGTATTGGTGGAGGGTGGCGAGCACCGGCAGGAGTCGGTTGGCAATGCCTTGGCGCAGATCTCCGCTGCTCCGGATGACCTGGTGCTAGTTCACGACGCCGTCAGACCCTTCATCACCCACGAAATCATCCACGACGTCATTAAGGCTGCTCAGCAATACGGCGCCGCCATCGTCGGCATCCCTGCGATGGACACGGTGAAACAAGTGGACCGTACCGCGGAAGGCGCGGTCATCAAAGCGACCATCCCACGGCAGCAGATCGTGCTAGCCCAGACACCGCAAGGCTTTCGCTATGAGATTTTGAAGAACGCCTTTGATGAGGCTTCAGCCGATGGTTTCATTGGAACCGACGAGGCATCCTTGGTCGAGCGCGCCGGTCACCCGGTCGCGGTCGTGATGGGCACGCCGCGCAATATCAAGATCACGACTCCGGCAGACTTCGAGCTAGCGGAGTTCTACCTGAAGCATCCTTAAATACGCGGTTACTGCTGCAATTGAATCATGCCGGACGTGAAAGACCCCGGATCGGTTTGCAGCACGTAGGCCTCGGAACCGGAAACCGCATACAGCACCAGGTTGAGAGCACCTCCGCTATTGCTCAGGCTGCCTACAATTCGTCCATTGGACGTAGTGCTATACGTTCCTCTAAGCAGCCCTCCGGTTGGGATTTGGGCGCCCGCTCCCGAACCGGAAGCATTGACAACTTCATTGAGTGTGAGCTTGCCCGCTCCATCAAACTGGAGTGTGCCAACGCGCGACAACAATTCGGCAGATTGAGTGAAGACGTCCCACCCGACCATGGCGATCGAATACTGCTGGGTAAATGTTGAAAGCAAAAAGTTCTGGCTCTGCTGCTGGTCCGCGGTTCCGTCTTCAACCGACCCCCCGCCCGCATTGACGAAGAACGCCCGACCGGGGTTTACCATCCAGAACGCCTGCTCGACGGTGTTCGAACAGGTATTTCCGGAGAGATCTTTAACCAGGACCCGCCCATTCGCCGCCGCCGTGTAGCAGAAAGAAAAATTCGCGTTCGACGAAATCGTGCCGTCTTGACTTGAGTCGAGGGTACCCGTCAGCGCTCCAGATGCTGCATTGAATTGCCCGACCGTCGCAATGCCGGCAAAAAACGTCGAATGATCGCCGCGGCTGCCGAATGCATAGTTACCCGAAAGGCCATTGCCGACAGAGCCGCTCTGCATTTCCGCACGGCCCGAGCCCACTGCATTTACATTCGTCACCAGGAGGACGAATGTGTTCCCGTCCACGATGTAGTACACGAAATTGGTGGTAAAGTTGGTGGTCGAATTCACAAGCGTTCCTGTCCCCCGCCCTAATCCTGATGGCGTTCCAAACGTTGCGGTGACGTTTGGAGAACTGAACACGCCGGCATGATTCTCATCCATGCTTCCGGTCGCGGATCCACTGGAAATCGAAAGGTCGCCCACTTCCGCCGCCGGCGCCTGACTTTGTGCACTCACCTCTTGGTGCAGGCGGAAGACATAGGTCCCATTCGGCGTTGCAGAGGTTGCGCTGGGGGACTGCAACTCTGCACTGCCGCCTGCGTTGACGAAAGCATCGCTTTCAATGAGCTGCAGTCTTGACGTGCTGGCGAGCGTTACGGCCAACGTAATGGATCCGAGCGATGTGTTGATTGTGATGAGACCAGTGCCGTCCTTTGCGATCATGTAGCTGCCGGTTACTGACGTCCCGGTTGCGGAAAAGCTGGAATCGTCACTTCCACCGGTGATATTCCCGTTGCCGTCTGCGGTGAATACTCCAATTTGCCGATAGGGATTCCCGACTGTGGTGTCGAACCCATGAATTTCGTAAACGTAGGAACCATTTAGGCTGGCATTCGAGAAATTGCCTTGCGGGTTCGGCAGAGAAATACCCCCGCCGCTTCCGCAGGCTACAGCGGCAGCCAAAACCAGCAACGCAACGGCAAGCAATACGCGGTGGGACGTCAAAACAACGCTCCTTCCAGGCAGATCGCAGGCGACGGGATCTTCTCGGGATTCTAACCCGCCTGTCGAAGGAAAGTTGTTTTCGGAAAGTAAAAGAAAGTAAAGAGTTAACAGGCAGTAACTTGTTACCAGCCTCACTCCGCTACCGGTCTCGGGGCGACAGTTGCGAACCGAGGAGGCTTTCTGAGCGCCGCTGCCGCCCATACCGCGACCCGGAATGCGAGTAGCATTCCGAGCACTATCGCGTCTTCTAGCGGCTTGCGAATGTCCGCCTTCACCAGCCACAGATAGTGAATGACTCCGGCGATGGCAGCGAAGTAGATCAATCGGTGGATTCGTTGCCAGCGCTTCCCGCCCAACCGGCGAATCCAGCCGGAGGTGGAGGTGATGGCGAGAGGAACCATGAGGAGTAGGGCCGTTAAACCGATCGTGATGAACTTGCGTTTGGCAATGTCGGCCAGCATCTCATGGATATCGAAAAACTTGTCCAGCCAGATATAGGTGAGGAAGTGCAGGCATCCATAGAAAAATGCAAACAGACCCAACATCCGTCGAAACTTGATTAGCGACGGCATTCGCAACAACTTCCGCGCGGGGGTTATCGACAATGTGATCAACAGAAACCACAGCGTCCAATCTCCGGTTGTGTGAGTAATCTTCTCAATTGGGTTTGCGCCGAGACCGGCGCCCCATGTGGTCATGTCGAATGGGGTGCGCCCGAAGAAGCCCCACAGCAGATAGGCGAGCGGTCCTAGACAAGCTAGAAAAATGACAAGTTTGAAGTAGCGAATCATGAGCTGTCAGTCATCTTCATCAGCGTTCCCAGAATCGCTCAATGCCGCGGGGGAGTACGCCTAATTTGAGTCCTACTTCGTGATGCGATCACTTGCCCTGGCTTTGACCTGCATCACTTACGGCGCTCCAGTGTGCCGCGTGCGTCCAGGCAGGCCGCGTACTCGCGCCGTGGGGCGGTTGCGCGAAGTAGGTCCGAGAATACCCCGCCCCAGCTTCCGGCAGTCAATTGCCAGGGCTCGCACGTTTCCTGTGCCCCGCTTGGGTGAAACGCCTAAACTGGAAACTGGGATCTGGACCTAGTAGTTCTTCTTCAAGTCCATCCCCGAATACAAGCTTGCCACCTGGTCGTATCCGTTGAACATCAAAGTTGGCCGTTTGCCGAATTCACCCAGCCTGCGTTCTGTTTTCTGGCTCCAACGAGGATGGTCGACCTGGGGATTCACGTTTGAGTAGAAGCCATACTCTTGCGGCGACGATTTGTTCCAGGTGTTGGTCGGCTGGTCCTTGACGAAGCGAATGCGAACGATAGCTTTCGCACTCTTGAATCCGTATTTCCACGGCACAACTATGCGCAGGGGAGCACCGTCTTGATTGGGCAGCGCCTCGCCGTACATTCCAAAACACAACAGTGCCAGCGGATGCATGGCTTCATCCATTCGTAGTCCCTCGACATAAGGCCACTCGAGAACGTCCCGGCGCTGCCCCGGCATGTCCTTGGGGGCGTAGATGGTTGTGAATTCAACATACTTCGCTTTGCCAAGGGGTTCAGCACGCTTGATCAACTCGCTCAGAGAGAAACCCACCCAAGGGACGACGATCGACCATCCCTCAACGCAACGATGCCGGCAGATACGCTCTTCGGGAGCGGCAAACTTGAGGATGGTGTCGATGTCCCACTTCAATTTCTTTTTTACCTCCCCGTCAACCGTGACGGTCCACGGGCGGGTTTTGAAGTTTTGCGCGAGCTGAGCTGGTCCCTCCTTCTCCGTCGAGAACTCGTAATAGTTGTTGTAATGAGTTACGGTCTGTGCCGGTGTGATCTTCTCGGACGTGGAAAACTCGCTCTTTTGCAAATTGGGAATCGCCTCAGCTGCATATGCCGCTTTCCCTGCGGTCAACTCGAGCAGGGTTTTGCCACCCACCGCAGCAGCTCCAAGGAGCCCGGTTGCAGCCAGGAACTTGCGACGGTTCAGGTATAAAGATTTGGACGTAATCTCAGAGGAGCGTATGTCGTCGTCTGCTCTTTTGATCAGCATTGGACCTCCGATATGAGTACGTGTCGAAAACTATTCTAGATTGTGAGATTCGCCAAGGATGTCAAAAGTTACGCGAACCCGGGGTTTAGCGTCCAGCAGCCAGCACTTCGCAAGCCCGTCGAATGACCTCACGCTGGATTTCATCGCGCGCCAGGAACTCGAATCCGTGACGCAGGCCGTCGCGGTACCGCACCAGGGCACGAAGCTTCAGCGGTGAGGTACTTGCGGGCAGGGTGAGTTCGAGTGTGGCGACTTCTCCGGCCTCGAGCTCCCCGGTGAGGGTCACACCAATGCCATCCTGGCCAAATTCGATTGAACGACCCCAAAGCTCGATGGGTGCGTCGGTTCGGAACACCTTGGCGGAAACGCGGATGTCCATGGGGTATCGAGGATATCGCCTGGTCGGCGTGGGTCCAGCTTGGTTAGTCGGCATAGCGGGCGCTTAGGAACGAACGCTTTCAATGCGATTGTGCGGCTTCGGTGAGCGTAGCTCAACGCCTCAGCACCAGCAGAGTAAAGGCGAGCCGCAGTTTAGGCAACTATAGCCTGCAGAGACAATAAGGCGACGCGCGGGAAATTCTTACCTGGTAGGAACCCTTGCTTCCAGCCTCATTCCCGCTAAATAGCTGAAAACCAAGGCTCGCTTGGTTGGCACATTGGATGCATCCAGCAAAGGTAATCTCCAGGGAGGTAGGACGATGTACAGCGAAAACCAAGATTGGCGGGCTCTTTCCGAAGCCGCCAGCCGAGAACAAGACCCAGAAAAGCTCATGCAGCTTGTTGAGCAGCTCAACCGTGCGCTTCTTCATCGCGAGATGGAGATGAAAGCGCGAAGGATCTGGAACTAGCCTGTTCCTTTAGCTTGAATTTCGCGCTTCCCGCCACGAACGCAGGCGGGGGATCCGACGCGGGACGTTGCGGCAAAAGATTTCATATTCTTCCCCAAACGTGTGGCGTAACGTCGGTTCCTCATAAAAGAAAACAAAAAGGTGAAATGCCACCCACACCAGCACGCCGTATACAAGCGTGTCCTTGTCGCCGAATAGCAGCCCCTGACCGAGAATCGCTGTCCCGACGCCCACATACATGGGATTACGAACATAGCGATAAAAATCGGTGACTACTAAATGACTTGTGGGAAGCACCGGAGCGGGGGTTCCCAGCCCTTGCAAAGCAAAGCGACAAAATGAGTCCAGCACGATTGCCGCCCCGAATAGGATCAGTGCGGCTCCCAGGACGCGCAAGACTCGTGCCTCCAGCAGAGGTGGTTGGAATCTCCAATGAGTAAGCCAGAAGGGAACAACTCCCGCAACCATTCCAGGAGCGACAAAAAGAAATACAACCGACCCGAGAATGGCCAGCGGCCGACGCATGATCGGTGACAGTGTACTCCTGCCTCGCTTGGGATGATCATCGAGCAGTTTGGAATGTTGGATCAGAAGAGTGGCCAGGCTCCGCGTCCACGCAAACGCGTGGGGAGAGCCTGGCCGGATTGTCTATTGCGAGCAGGAACTGCTGACCATCTGGACGTCGGTCGCCTTTAGATGTCCATGTTCGTTGTTGGATTTCTTCACACCAGTATCGTGTGCCGCATCCTTGGCATCTTCTTTGAGGTTGTGCATCTTCGCATTGGAGACGACGCCGGTTACCGTAACCGTGTGTCCCACGTGCTCAGCGAGCGAAGCGGTGTCGCTTTTCACATCCCAGCTGCTGCCGTCATTCGCCTTGAGCAAAAACTCATTCTGATGAGAGGTCTGCTGCAGGCACCCCGTGATCGTACGGGTGTCACTCTTGCCTTTGTCATTGTCATTGGCCGTCGCCCAGACGGACATGAAACAGGCAAACAGCAGACAAAGTCCCAGCTTCTTCATAAATTGTTTCCTCCTGGTTCTGCGTTCCGGGATTTCGATGAAAGCTGGGTGGGCCAGGTTGCGCGTATGGTATGCCCCAGATCAGCAGAAAATTCAGCAGCAACCCAGGCCAGAGAAGCTGGCATACTCACAAATCCTGGACCAACAGAGGGGTCCCTCGAACCGCGCTAACTCTCAGACTTCTTAGAGGACAGTAGGAGATGAATTGGGGAAAGGATTAGGCTCCTCTCGGCCTTTGTTTTGTTTGCAACAGTTCTGGATTGCTACTTATCGTAATGCAGAAGCGAAAACACATCGTATCCCTGGAGTTTGGCCCGCGGATTCAGAAAGTCAAGTTCGACCACGAACCCCAAACCAGCGATCTGCGCTCCGAGAGACTCCGCAAGATGGGCGGTCGCTTCAGCGGTTCCTCCGGTCGCCAGCAAATCATCGACAATGATCACCCGTTGCCCTTTCACGATCGCGTCCTCGTGAATTTCGAGTGTGTTGGTGCCGTACTCGAGCGCGTAATCGTACTTCTTGGTTGCGGCAGGAAGTTTCCCTGGCTTGCGCACCGGCACGAATCCGGCATTAAGCCGGTAGGCCACGGCCGGTCCGAAAATGAAGCCGCGGGCTTCCATCCCCAGCACGAGATCAATGCCCTTACCCACGTAGTGCTCGGAAAGCGCGTCCACCAGGGCAGCGAAACCTAACTTGTCTTTCAGCAGAGTGGTGATGTCATAGAACAGGATGCCTTTTTTCGGAAAGTTAGGCACTTCGCGGATCAATTTCTTCAGGTGCTCGCAAGTTGCTTCCGCTCTTATGGACGTATTTATCATCACCATGCCCCTTCAATACGAAATGTAGTTAAGCCTGGAACCGGTTTCGCTTCGACTTCCTGAACATCATCCACACGGGCTGCCCGAGGCCCCTGCTGAAGGCGGGAGCGTAATCCCGATAACTGATCGCGTGTGCCCATTGCCAAAACCTCCACGCTGCCGTCGTGATTGTTACGCACCCAACCCGCAACCCCGAGCGTGTGCGCCTCGCGTTCCACAAACCAGCGAAAACCGACACCCTGAACGCGGCCCCGTACCACAAACTTTCGAGTTTCGATTTGTTTCTCTGTTGTTGCCATCGATTTCAAAGTCTTCAAGGTTGCAAAGTTTCTGAGGGGTGAGTCGGCTCATTCGAAACCTTAAAAACTCGGAAACCTTGAAATCTGAGATTACGCCCGCGAGAGATAGACGCCCTCAGCGGTGTCGACCTTGATGCGCTCGCCTTCGTTAATGAACGGGGGCACTTGAACGACAAGTCCGGTCTCTGTCTTCGCAGGCTTCGTCACTGAGGAAGCGGTCGCGCTCTTCAGCCCCGGTTCAGTCTCGATAATCGTGAGTTCCACGGTTTGCGGCAATTCAATACCGACCGCCTTGCCATCGAAGAATTCCACTTGGATTTGCAGATTCGGCGTGAGATAGTCCACAGAATCGCCGAGCGTGTCCCGTTTGAGATGGATCTGCTCGTAATTCTCGGTGTTCATGAAGTAGTAGTCGTCGCCATCCTGGTAGAGGTACTCCATCTGCACTTCGTCGACGGTGATCTTCTCGATCGGATCCGGCGAGCGGAAGCGGTGCTCGAACATTGCGCCGGTGCGCAAGTTACGCAGTTTGGCCTGAATGAATGCGCGCAGGTTGCCTGGCGTGCGGTGCTCCACGCTGAACACCGAATGCAGGTCATTGTTGTGCTTGATAATCATCCCCGGACGTAGCTGGGTCGCTGGAATTGCCATTGGTGGAAATGCTCTCCTTCTAGGATCTGCGGCGTGCCTGAGCGGAGCGAATCAGCAGGAAACCGACAGCCGCCATCAGTGCTATGGGCCTGAAATCAACATTTTATACGGCTCACGGCCTTTTGGGAACCCGGACGGAAAACACACAGCGATTTGCTGGCTGGGCGAGACAGCTCAACGGCGCTCGGAGGAATCCAAGGCTTACAATACTCACTGCGAGGTGCACATATGCGAGAAGGCAGATATGAACCGGATCAGGGCGGCAGAGTGGGCACAGCCATTACATTCTTGTTGATTGGACTGGGCGCCGGAGCGGTCGTCGGCATGCTGTTGGCGCCGAAGGCTGGCCGTCAGATGCGTCGTGACCTCCGCCGCGGGTACGAGCAAGCCCGCGACACATTCGAAGACTGGAAGGACAACGCTCGCGACTTCGCCGAGGAAGCAATTGAGCGAGGATCGGACTTCGCCGAGGATGTCCGGGACCGGGTAAAGCCCCTGGCTCGTGGTATCCGCCGCGGATAGTCAGCCTTGGTTACCACCGAGAATTACTGCCAAATAGACTAACTAACATCAGGGAAAAGGTTCCTGAGGGTGCCTTGCTGCCCTTGCTAGCTAAAGAGGTTGGAGCCGGGCGGTGAAGTGTCGCAGGAACGGGGCCTCGTACAAGAGCCTTAACCCCGGGATCGACTGGCGTTTCTTCCAAACCTCTAAGATGACCTCGACCACATAGTCCATGTGGCTTTGCGTGTAGACGCGCCGCGGGATTGCGAGCCTGACCAGGTCCATTTTCGCGGCAGCGCCGAACATAAGCGTGCCGATTTCTACCGACCGGATTCCACCTTCCAGATAGAGCTCTCCCGCAAGTGCAACGGCCGGAAAATGATCCGCCGGAATGTGGGGTAGGAAGGCCCGCGCATCGAGATAAACTGCATGCCCGCCCGGCGGGTGCACGATGGGTACACCGTGAGACGCGATGTGGCTGCCCAGATATGCGATCGAGGCGATGCGGTAACGAAGGTAGTCTTCTTCGAGCGCTTCTTGTAGCCCCACGGCAATCGCCTCTAAGTCCCTTCCGGCCAGGCCCCCGTAGGTTGGGTAGCCTTCGGTAAGGATCAGTAGGTCCTTCTCCTGCTGTGCCAGCAGGTCGTCATTCGTGCATAGGAAGCCACCGATGTTTGCCATGCCGTCCTTTTTCGCCGACATGGTGCAGCCGTCGCCATAACCGAACATCTCTTGTGCAATCTGCTTGGGGGACTTCGACTCAAATCCCTTCTCGCGCAACTTGATGAAATAGGAATTTTCAGCGAATCGACACGCGTCGAAGTAGAGGGGAATCTTGTGCCGCTTGCACACCGCACTCACCTGCCGTACGTTCTCCATCGAAACCGGTTGTCCACCGCCAGAGTTGTTCGTGACCGTCAAGATCACTAGCGGAACTCGATCACGCCCCACCCGATCCAACAGCTGTTCTAACTTGCCAACATCCATGTTGCCCTTAAACGGGTGGGTTGACTTGGGATCGCGTCCTTCCGGGATCACGCAGTCCACGGCTTCTGCCCCTACGAACTCGACGTTCGCTCGCGTGGTGTCAAAATGAGTGTTGTTCGGAACAACATCTCCCTTCCTGCAGGTGATCCCAAACAGAATGCGCTCGGCCGCGCGCCCCTGGTGCGTTGGGATGACGTGCTTGTATCCGAAGATCTCGCGTACAGAATCGCTGAAACGCTGAAAACTGCGGCTTCCTGCGTAGCTTTCATCGCCCTCCATGACTGCGGCCCATTGCTGGGTCGACATGGCGCCAGTGCCGGAATCCGTCAGCAGATCGATGAGAACATCGTCGGCGGAAAGGAGGAAGAGGTTGTAATGGGCTGAGCGAAGGAGTTCTTCGCGTTGGGCGCGAGTGGTCCAGCGGATCGGTTCGACGCTTTTGATACGGAAAGGCTCAATGATGGTCCGCGGCATAGGGGTTCATCTGAACCATCGCTAATGTACCTCGACCGACTCTTCTCGTTCTTCGAAGGTTACAGCTGCTGTGCGTTCCAGCTTGTCCCACGCGAACGGCTCGCCTTTGATAGCTCGAATAACCGTCTTGAAGAGCACGATGGAGAACAATTGACGATAGGCAAATCTCTGCAGCCATACCTGACTCAGCAGCCAGGAATCCTCACGCGTATCGGGAGTACTTCGTTCGAGCGCAAATGCGATGGCCGAGGTGATGAAATCAATAATCAGGAATGCGAGGAAGAAAATCACGAGCCGCTGGAAATCCGCCGGATTCGCCGATTCCGGATGGAAATGTTTTTGAATGCCATACCAGATTGCGCCGCCGGCAAACATGAGATCGATAAACGGGGAAACCAGTGGCAGTAGAACCTGGAACACGATGATGTTGGGCAAAGCCACCCAGCCCAGCACGCCTTTCCGCGCAAACACCCCTCGATGTTTATAGACCGCCTGTAGGATGCCAAAGGACCAGCGGAACCTCTGTCGCATAAGTCCCCTGGCGTTGATAGGCGCCTCGGTGTAAGCCAGGGCCCGGTCCTCGTACTCCACCCGATAGCCGTTGCGCAGGATCGCCATCGTCAGATCCGCGTCTTCGGCCACGGTGTCGGTGTGGAAGGCCTGCACATCGCGAACCACCGCCACTCGCCACGCGCCAATCGCCCCCGGTACCACGCTGACTGCCCCTAAGGTGTTCAGCGCTCGCCGCTCGAAGTTCTGGCTGGTGATGTATTCGAGTGCCTGCCACCGGGTCCAGAGGTTTACCCGATTGCCGACTTTTGCGTTGCCCGCTACCGCACCAACTTTTGGATTTTGGAAATGCGGCACCAACAGTGCCACCGCCTCCTTGGCAACCACGGTATCGGCATCGATGCCGATGAAAATCTCCTCGTCCGCCCGCAGATGCTTCAACCCGAAATTCAAGGCGTCGGCTTTTCCGGAATTCGGTTTCGTGAGGATCAGCACCTTCCCCAACGACTGCTCACGGCCAAAGCCCTCGCGGGCGACTTCGAGCGTCCGGTCCTTCGACCCGTCGTCAATCACGATGACGCGCAGATTCTTGTAGGTGGAACGTAACGCTGATCGAATGGTGCGCTCGATCACCATCTCTTCGTTGTAGGCCGGGATCAGAACAGCGACCGCGGGGCAGTATTCCGCACGGCAAGCAGGCTTTTGCGACCTGAGGCGGTCATAAATGGCAAACAGACCAATAAACAACAGTCGTCCCGTCATCAACAAGTCGCCCACGAAGAAGACCACCGCGATGAACTTCAGTCCCGTGCCATAGAGGAAGAAGCCGATCCAGGCGAGCCGCGCATACCAAAGTTCCGGCCCTTTGAGCGGGGGCATGATCTCGGCACGAGTCTTGTGCAGCAGATCCGCTACAGAAACGATCTTGAGCCCTTTGGCGCGAATTCCCTTGAGAATCGTCGGTAGTGCGCGGACGGTTTCGCGGCGGTCTCCGCCGCCATCATGCAAGAGGATGATGTTTCCGCAGGTCAGTCGCTTTTCGGGCGTGCATGGCGGCAGGTTTTTGAGAACATGCTGAGAAACCTGTTCCGCAGTGCGTCCGGGACGCCAGTCGCCTGGGTCGATTCTGTCCCCGATAGTGATGTAGCCCAAACTTTCCGTAAGCTCGAGAGGTCTAACTTCATCAGCGGTGTCCGGTTCCGCATCGATCGAGTAAGGCGGACGGAACATCACCGTGCGCACGCCAAGTCGGCTCGCAAAAAAACTCTCCGTGAGGTTCAGTTCCAACTTGACCAGAGTCGGATTGGTTTCGCTGATGTCGGGATGGAAGAAGGTGTGATTGCCAATCTCATTTCCCTCGTCATAGATTCGCTTGGTCAGGGAAGGGAACTTGTCGGCTTGGTTGCCGATGAGAAAAAAAGTTCCGGTCGCGTGCTCCCGTTTCAGAATATCCAAGATTTGCGGAGTCCACTGCGGATCGGGACCATCGTCGAAGCTGATCGCTACTTGGTTAGTACTCCCGCCGTAGCGGCCTACGCGATAAGGCTCGGGCAGTGAATCGATGGTTTCGTCCATGATCAATCGGGTGGATGAGTCCAGGTCGATGTTGCGGCTTCCGTTGGTCGGCGTCGCCTCGATATTCAGAACGTCTCCATTGCCCTCCATGTCGACATCTTGTCCCGGCGGGATGTCGGCAAGCTTGGAAGGTGCGGAAGACTCGAGCGGGAAATCCCAAATCTTCCAGAGCGACCGGTCTTCCGAACCTAGCCGCCACAGAGCAAAGGTGCTGATTCCGAGCTGCCGCGCAGCCCGCATCTCGTTCAGGGCGGTTACTGCATCCATAAACCAGATGTCATGGCGGTGATCATGCTCGTCCAGATAGGTGATATGTGGGTTCAAACTCGCACCGTCGAAACTGACTTCCGCCTCGGAGTCTCGTGCCGCGAGCCACGCCTCCTGGACTGAGACGACGGTATCTTTTTCGGCCTGAGGTGGATTCCCTTTCTTGCGCTCCGGCCAGTCATAGCCATAATTCGCCAAGGCGCAGATCAGCTTGTCGAGAGGGATGACTTTCTTGGCTTCGACAAGATTTTTCGTGAACCAGTCCTGGGATGCGATGGGCCCCGGCGAACCCCCTACCCCGCTATAGTGCTCGTCGTAGTTCATCAGGATCAGGCCGTCGGCGAGATCCGCCGAGGCGCGGTACGGGAACTCCGGATTCCGCGCAGGCACGCTCACATAGAGCTTCATTCCTTTTGCGTGCAGATCCTGCGACAGATCCGAGAGCAGCGCAACAAAACCATCCCTCCCCTTTTTCAGGTCGAAATCCTCGAAGTCCACCATCAACCCACGATATTTGTCCGTGGCTAGGAAGGCGGCGATCTCCTGCCGGAACTCCGTACGCGCGTCTTGGTCGTTGAGGAAATCCACAATCTGCACCCAATCGGTCCCGTTGAAGTTGTTAACCATCGGGAAGACTTCCGGTCCACCCTCCTCTGACTTCAAGAAGGGCATGACTTGATCGTCGACCTGATGAACGGTGCCGTTCTCGATGAGATCGTAGGGCTGGGGGGGAAGGACCTGATCGTTGATTGCTTTAATATGGCCGTCTTGGCTCAGCAGATGTAGCCATTCGGGATAGAGTAAGTCGATCTGCCGGGCGTATTCACGCAGCGACGAAAACCCGGCGGCATCGTTTGGATCGTAAAACGCTGCGCGTATGCCTTCACCCGTATTCAACTCAACTTGGGAAGGCGCGACCTTGGTGCGGCGATGAGTGCTTCGGGCCTGTTGCTGTCGGCGCTTTTCGCGTGCCTTGTCTCTCTCGGTTTCCTTCAGCGCATGATAAGGATGTTTTTCAAAGGGCAGTAGAAACTTCGGAAGCGGTTCCCGCAGCGCGGTGTAGATGAAAACAACAATAACCGCGCTCAGGATGATACCTGCCACGTCGAGCAGGGTGCGAATTCGGCGCCATCGCGCGCGTCGCGGATCGTAAAAAACCGGTTGTGCCATGCCAGTTAGACCAAAAACATCCTAGCGAGAGGAATGGGGAGGGTCAAACCACCAAAGGAGTGTCTATTAACTTGGATGCATACCGGGGCGATTGATTGTCAGGCATTTTTCGAGAAACCGGGTATAGTTCCCACAATGCTCGACCTGGTCCGCAGAAACGTTCGCTTCTTCGCGATTACGGTAGCCGCGGGCGTTATTCTGCGCGTTCTCTTCCTCATTTACTTCCCCAGTGTGGTGAACGACTCCTTCATATATGGTGACATCGCGAAGAATTGGCTGCGGCACGGTGTTTATGGCATGAGCGACAGCGGCGGGATTGTACCGACCTACATTCGCCTGCCTGGATATCCCGCATTCCTGGCGTTTGTTTTTGCCGTCTTCGGACTGGAGCACTATCGCGCGGTCTTGATCCTCCAGTTGTTCTTGGATCTCGGTACCTGCTTTCTCTGTGCCAGTATCGCGTTGCGCCTTCTCGGCGAGCGGAGCGCGAAGGTCGCGTTCCTGCTCGCGGCCTTGTGCCCATTTTTGGCAAACTACTCGGGTGCGGCACTGACCGAAACCTTGGAAGTGTTCTTTACTGCACTTGCGTTCGATAGCGCCCTTCGCGGATTCGCCAACGGCGCCATGAAACATTGGATTTTGTGCGGTATCGCGTGCTCTGCTGCCACCCTCATCCGTCCCGATGGTGCGATGTTGCCGTTCGTGATTGTGCTTTATGGGCTTGGGCGCGCAATCTTTCGGAAAGGCATCACCACTACTCCCGCCCAGTTGGTCCGGATGCTGTCCCTTGTAGCCGTGATTACCGTGCTTCCTCTGGTTCCGTGGACCATCCGGAATTGGCATGTCTTTCACATTTTTCAGCCACTTGCGCCGCGGTACGCCAACCAAGAGGCGGAGTTCGTCCCGATGGGCTTCAACCACTGGGTGAAAACTTGGATTGTAGATTATGTTTCAACCGAGGAGGTCTACTGGGGAGTTCCGGGCAGCCCGATGGAGGTAAAACAACTGCCCTCACGCGCTTTTGACAATCAGGATCAGCGAGCTGAGACGGCACGCCTAATCGATGACTACAACCAGGTGCTTCACATCACTCCCGCCCTGGATCAGCGCTTCGAAGCACTAGCCCGTGAGCGGACGGACGCACACCCACTGCGAACGCATCTGGTTCTTCCCGTTCTGCGCATCGTCGACATGTGGCTTCGCCCAAGGACGGAGATGCTTCCTAGCGACAGCCGTTGGTGGGAGTTCAATGACGAGCCGAAGTGGACTGTTTTGGCAGTTTCTCTCGGAGCGATTGGCCTTGCTTACTGGGTGTGCGGTCTGATCGGCTGGCTGCGGGTCCATCCCCTTGCAGGTAGCGGACCGCTGCTTCTGCTGGTGGCCGTGCGCTCCGCTTTTCTCGGAACTCTAGAAAACCCCGAGCCTCGCTACACGCTCGAAATGTACCCCATTCTGATCGTGTTCGCAGCCGCGGCTTTCGTCGGGCGACAAGAACAATCCCTCAGCCCTTGAGGCTTAAACCAACGGCGGTTCGCTCATCAGGGGGGAGTCGCTCATGCGGAACCGGGTGCGCACGTGTTCCGATAGCAGCTCTATGGCATGGCGATTGGCGATTGGATCACTTTGCGCCAAATACCTCATAGCCTCAACGAGCAGGCGCTGCCCATCTACATAGCGGGGGTCCGAGGTGCGTTCGCGTTCTTTCTTGCGGGTGACGTCGGGGGGGACTGGGATCGTAAAAACCTTGGCCATGACACTCCGTAGTAGAGCTGGGTATTAGACGGAAGTTGGATGACGCTTTTCGAGTATAGCGCTGCACCCGCTTTTCCGCAGCTAGAAAATCGTAAGGGAATGTTGACTCTTCCACTTGCTTTTCAATGGGTTACGGTCTTTGTGGGCCCAGAAGTCTTAATCTTGAAGGCGCTATCGGGAATCTTCTCGTTCAGGCGAATGTTTGAGTAGTCCGCCAGGCGGTAGTCACCCCCGGTCTGGAACAGTTGCTGGCGAAGCGAAAGTCCTTGGGGATCGATCCAAAGGTCAATGCGGGGGAAGCTCTTTTTAACCTTTTCGGCAAGGGGGGTCAGTTGCAGATGCTCCGTCTGTACGCTGCCGATTTTCTCATCGCCCACGTACTTGACCTCAAACGACTTGCGTAGGTCTTCGCCGCTGCTTCCGAATCCCAGGACGAGAAAGCTTTCTACCTCGGCCTTGTGAGCGCTGGCATCGTAGACGTCCAACAACTTGGTTTTCGGTTGATAGACTTGAACTTTTCCGCCAGTGAAAACGATTTGCCGGTCATCCGGCGGCTGAATCGTTGCCGCCATCTGAGTCTCGTTGTCGACCTGGCGGAAGTAGATCTTGCCCTTATCCGGGGCCTCTGTTTCGTTGATCACGGAGTTGTACGGTGTCCAGACAAAATCCGCCTGCGCGTTGCGGAACTTCGCGGCGCTTTCGTCCATCCTGCGAAGCACCTGGTCCAGTGATCCGGACTTGAGGTTCGCCTGCCCCGATTCTGGCTGTTGTGGGGCGGCATCCTGTGAATGCTTCCGCTTTGAGAAGGCAGGTACTGCGAGGACCACCATCAACGCCAGAATCCATGTGCGGCGCAACTCCCAGCTGTGATTGTGTCGTTTCATTCGCGCGTCACCCAGACCTTGTAGGACAGCACTTTGCCTTTCTTGTCTTTGACGGCCTCGTATCTTGAGATGCTGGTTTCGCCCGAAATCGGCTCTATGACCCTGAGAAGTTGAGCTTGAACCACAGCATCCTCGCCCGGTTGTACTGCCTTGGCATCAACTTCGTACACTAGGCTTTTCCCCACGGGATACACCAGTACCGCAGTTGGGTGCGGGTTGCGCTCGACGGGTTGGTCGTTGAAGTTGATGAACTTCGGCGAGAAGAAAACAAACAGCAGGATGAGCGTAACCATTACGTCGTACTGGATGGTGCCGCGTTCGTGGGACCAAAGGATAAAACTGCGGAGGGTACGCCACACCCCGCCCACCGGCGTCGGGACGGCCGCGGTTTTGTTCAACTCTGTCGAATCTGCGCTGATTGCAGGGCCCCTATGAAGCATTGCTGTAACGGTTTAACGCCAATCAAGTCCAGAAACCCGGTTTTGGTCCGCCTACAGTGTAGATCTTTTCTCGCGCCACGGCGCTAACTTCTACAGCTTTCGCGACACGATGCGATCCGTTCCGAGGTATGGACGAAGTGCATCGGGCACAATTACGCTGCCATCCGCCTGCTGGTAGTTCTCGAGGACCGCCAGCCACGTACGACCCACCGCTAAACCGCTGCCATTCAGTGTGTGTACAAAACCAGGTTTCTTCTTTTCTTCCTGCCGGTAACGGATATTCGCACGCCGGGCTTGGAACGACTCGAAATTCGAGCAGGAAGAGATCTCTCGAAACAACTGTTGTCCCGGAAGCCAGACCTCCAAGTCGTAGGTTTTCGCGGACGAAAAACTCATGTCCCCAGTAGATAGAACGACAACCCGATAGTGCAAACCAAGCTTTTGCAGAATTTGTTCTGCGTCATGGGTTAACTTTTCCAGTTGCTCGTACGATTCTTCGGGGCGCGAAAACTTCACTAGTTCCACTTTTTGAAACTGGTGCTGCCGAATAATGCCGCGCACGTCCTTGCCGTATGAGCCTGCCTCGCTGCGGAAGCAGGGTGTGTAGGCGGTCAGCGAAATGGGGAGCTTTTGATTGTCCAGCACCTCATCGCGATAAAGATTTGTGACCGGCACTTCCGCGGTGGGCACGAGCCACAAATCCTTGTCTCCATGGGGTACGCGGAAAAGGTCAGAGGCAAACTTCGGCAGCTGCCCGGTGCCGTACATCGACTCGGAATTAACCAAGTAGGGCGGTAGCACCTCGGTGTACCCGTGTTCTTTCGTGTGCATGTCCAGCATGAAGTTCGCCAGCGCACGCTCCAGCTTCGCACCCAGATCCCAATAGACGGCGAAGCGTGCACCGGTTACCTTCACCGCTCGCTCCAAGTCGAGCACTCCAAGTTGCTCGCCGAGCTCCCAGTGGGGCCGCGGCGTGAAATCAAACTTTGGCGGAGTGCCCCAACGTCGCACTTCCACGTTCTCTTCCGCTGATTTTCCCACCGGCACGGAATCGTGCGGTACGTTGGGAATGCCGACCAGCACCTCGCTCATGCGCGTGTCATATTCCTCGGCGGCTTTTTCCAGTTCCTGGATCTGCACGCGCATGTCCTTCGCGTCGGCAATCAGTTGGCTGGCATCTTGGCCTGACTTCTGCAGCTTGGGAATTTCTGCGGACAGCCGATTTCGTTCCGCGCGAACTGTTTCCGCTGACTGGATGGCCTGTCGGCGCTGCGCATCGACGGTTCGGAAGTCCTTCAGCACTGCGTCAGGGTTCAATCCGCGGTCGCGCAGCATCTGTTCAATTCTTGGAATGTTGTCGCGGACGAAATTCAGGTCGAGCATGGAATTTACCTAATTTAAAGGAATTCTGCGGCATTTGCACCCAGGCCCATGAGTTGATGCAGCCCGGCGGGTTTGAGGGCTTCGCATGGTCGGTAGCGAGTTCTGTTATGTCGGTTGTCAGGCATAACCGCCGCATTCTATTTGCGTTGGTGAGGCGCGTGTAAACTAGCAACGCGTCTATAACCAGCTCAGGACGGAAAGATGATTCCCGATCTTCGCGTCAGCGTCGCCGGCATCGAGTTCAAGAATCCGATCATCGCCGCGAGCGGCACGTTCGGCTATGGAGTCGAATTCGAGGACGTGGTTCACCTAGATCGCCTTGGTGGGTTGGTCGTCAAGGGCCTGTCCAAGGAGCCGATGATCGGCAATCCTCCGCCGCGCCTGTTTGAGACCGCCGCTGGAATGTTGAATGCCATCGGTCTGCAGAACATCGGTGCACGCGCCTTCATCGAGGGAAAACTTCCCAAGCTCCGCGAACTGAAAGATGTGGTCGTGATTGCCAATGTATTTGGCTTCACCCGCGAGGATTACGAGCACACCATCGAAATCCTGAACGAAGCCGAGCACATTGCCGCGTACGAGCTGAACGTTTCTTGCCCGAACACTAAGCACGGCGGCATTCAGTTTGGCAGCGATCCTCGCACTCTCGATGAACTGGTAACGACAGCAAAGCGCTTCGCCAAGAGGCCGCTGATAGTGAAGTTGTCGCCGAACGTTACCAGCATCGGCCAGATGGCGTACGTCGCCCAGGAGGCCGGTGCCGACGCGCTTTCTCTTGTCAACACCTTCGTTGCCATGGCCATCGACATCGAAACCCGCAAGCCGCGCATTGCAAATGTGACTGCCGGCCTTTCCGGCCCCGCCATTAAGCCCATTGCTGTGCGGATGGTTTACGAAGCATCGAAGTCGGTTCAGATTCCCGTGATCGGCATGGGAGGAATTTCGACCGCCGCGGACGTCGTCGAGTTCATGCTCGCCGGTGCCAGCGCCGTTCAGATCGGCACCGCCAGCTACTGGGACCCACGGGCGACCGAGAAGATTGTCGGAGAACTGGAACGCTGGTGCAGGGATCATGAGGTTGCCCGAATCGCAGACATGACGGGGAGAGTTCAGGTTTGAGCATTCTCCCGGCTCAAAGCGGGGGAAACTGGAATTGGTGCCGCTCTCCCCATCAACCTCGGAGAGAGCACGTTCTAGCTGAACTTAGCTTTTGGAAGGCCATGAGGAGAGAGCCGATTCTCCTTCTTGTGGCATCCAATCAACCGAACCCACAGCGCACTCATTACGGAGCTTCTCATGGCGAAAGCGACATTTGCGGCAGGCTGTTTTTGGGGTGTAGAGGCGACTTTCCGCCAAATCCCCGGCGTGATCGCAACCCGAGTGGGATACACCGGGGGCAATTTCGGCAACCCAACCTATAGGGACGTTTGCACCGACCGCACCGGCCACGCGGAGGCCGTCGAAGTGGAATTCAATCCTTCCCAGGTCTCCTATGAGCAACTGCTGAAGGTTTTCTGGGAGAACCACGATCCAACCCAGTTGAACCGTCAAGGTCCGGACTATGGCACCCAGTACCGCTCGGCGATTTTTTTCCATTCCCCCGATCAGGAACAGGCAGCGCGCGAGTCGAAGGAAAAATTGCAGAACTCCGGCCAATTCCGCGGCCCCATCGTGACGCAGATCACTCCGGCGGTGACTTTCTACGAGGCTGAGGACTACCACCAGCAGTATCTGGAAAAGCGCGGACTGGCGACCTGCCACATTAAGTGATTACCCAACTCGGTCAGGCAGTCTAGGTGGGAAGAGCAGAATCAACAACGCCCCCGTCAGGAAGAACGGGATCACTGGCCCCATAGAAAAACCCAAGAAGTGCAGGATGAGGCCGTAAAGGGCGATCGACTCCCCGAGTGCCCACGTGATCAACTGCCCGGACTTCCACTTCCCGAGCGCCGCGGCATCCTCTGGACGAGATCTCAGCACTTCGCATGGAGTGGCGACCAGAAGCTTTCGCAACCAAACGAGCGCCCCTAGATTCGCAAAGGCGAATATCGCAAGAACGCGAAAAATCAGGGGATTCGGGCTCGCATGGGAGGGAATCATTCTTACCATTCCGAAATAGAGGGCAATGCTGATCAGCATCGCAAGGCGAACGATCTGTAGTCCGCGGCGGGCAGATTCCATGATGGTATCTATGACCCTGTCAGCTTCATCCTTAACTCTTCCGGCAGTCGCTGACGAATCTCCTCTGGCAGTCGATCGTGCACGTGGCGCGCTCCCAACCTCGCGACATCCACAACCGTCATGGGAGCGGGGGTAGCTACTGCCACGATCAGCCAAATCAAGGCGGAGAGAGCAAACCCACCCAAAGCTACCAACTCCAGTATCAGCGTATGCCGTGGCGCAAAATGATGAATTACGCCGAAGGCCAACAAGAAGACTCCGGCGGAGACCGACGCCAGCACGATCAGGGACACATCGATGGTGCGGTGCAGCGTTCGCCGCGACCGGCAACGCTCGCATTCTGCGAAGTGGGCTTCATAGTCGCCGCGCATCTCCGGCGCCAGGCCGGAAATGTCATACCGCCAACCCGCTAAAATCTTGCCCACAACCGGATCAACGCATGCGCTCATAATCGAGAATGAATCATTGAATCGTTGGGTCATCGAGCCCATCTGGTGTCACTGAGACCTTTGCTAATGTCTCAAATGATTTGACCTCAACGATTCAAGCCTTACAGCCGAATACTTTCCGTGGCCCTATCTTGCGCGGCGAGCAGGATCCGGTTCTCGAGCAGCGTGCGCTGCGGACCCAAGGCGTCCTCGGCTGCTTTACGGGCAACTTCCGGATGGTTGTTCTGCTCTGATAGGTGCGCCAACACTATGTACGATGCACTCTTATCATAGTCTTTGGCAAAAAATTGGGCGAGAGATTCATTTGACAGGTGGCCGACCCGGCTCATCACCCGTTGCTTTACCGACCAGGGGTAAGGCCCGACTCGCAGCATCTCCAGGTCGTGATTGGATTCCACGATCAGCACATCGCACCTTCGCAGGTGATCGCAAACGCTCATCGGCATATAGCCCAAGTCGGTGGCGATGGCGATTTTCATGCCTTCTGCACGCAGGGTAAAACCCACGGGATCGGCGGCGTCGTGGGGAATTGTGAACGCGGTTACGGTCACGTCGGCGATCTGAAACGAGCGCCCCGCGGAGAAGGTCTCCAATTTCTGCAGCCTTGGCAGTTCACCAGCTTCATCCCGCAGCGATCGTGCCCATGCCTGGTGGGTTGCACCCGTCATGAAAACGGGCAGGTTGAGCTTCTTCGCGAGAGTCGCAAGTCCGCTGACGTGGTCGGAGTGTTCGTGGGTGATAAGAATGGCGGATAGGCTGCGAGGATCCAGACCGATAGATTTCAATCGCTTGAAGGTTTCGCGGCAGGAGATCCCTGCATCCACCAGGATTCGCACTTGCGAGCTTTCAATGACAGCGCTGTTGCCACGGCTGCCGCTCGCCAGCACCGAAACAGACACACCCATGTGCGGAGCATACCTTCTTCTACTGTGGAAACGGGAGTAACTTTTCGGTTAAGCCATATTGAGCTACATCAGCGGGAATCTACTGCCGTCTTCCGCCATCGGGACGGAAAAGTTCATGGATCACCTTGTTCGCAAACATGCCGCAGTAAGCACCGGCAATGCCGATAACGAATCCCAAACCCGATTCCCACAATTGTGCGCGGCTGGCTCGCTCGGTCCGAAATGCGAACGCCCAAAACCTGGCTAACGGTACGCAGGCCCCCACGAGCAGAGTCCATCGCCACGCCGACTTCGGTCGCAGATAACCCAACACCATGGTTGCAACCATGACAAACAGCGCCGTCACCAGCAGATCCTCCATTCGGATCTCTAGCAGGCCCGCGCCCAGCCCGAGCAAGATGGCCAAAATATAGAAGGGAAGGTCGCGCATCCTCAGTACTTGTAGAAACCTTGTCCTGACTTCTTGCCCAGTCGCCCTGCATCCACCATCTTGATCAAAAGCGGACATGGACGGTATTTGGGGTCACCCAATCCGCCGTGCAGAACTCGCATGATATCGAGGCAAACGTCCAGCCCGATGAAGTCGGCGAGAGCCAGAGGTCCCATCGGATGTGCCATTCCCAGCTTGAAGACTTCGTCGACGGCTTCCGGACTTGCTACGTTTTCCATCACCGCGAACATGGCTTCGTTCAACAGCGGCATCAATACGCGATTCGATACGAATCCAGGCGCATCGTTGACTTGCACTGGCGTTTTCCCGAGCTTTACCGCAAGATCTCGTACCGTCTCGAACGTCGCATCCGAAGTGGCCAGCCCACGAACGGCTTCAACCAGCTTCATCACCGGCACTGGATTGAAGAAGTGCATGCCAATTACTTTGTCCGGACGCTTGGTCGCCGCCCCAAGTTTCGTGATCGAAATCGAAGATGTGTTGGAGGAAAGAACTACGTCTGGGCTGCAGATCTGATCGAGTTCGCGGAACAGTTCTGCCTTAATTTCAAACTTTTCTGACGCAGCTTCCACCACGAAATCGCAGCTGCCCAACGGCCCACGAGTCACGCAGGTCTTGATCCGTTCGAGCGCAGAAGTCCTCTCGTCCGCTGTAATCCTGTCCTTCTTAACTTCACGATCCAAGTTCGCCGAAATGGTTGCCAGTGCGCGATCCAAGATCGCTTGTTCGACATCGCACAAAACCACCTGGTATCCGCCGCGCGCGAACACGTGCGCAATGCCATTCCCCATCGTACCCGCGCCTACAACTCCAATTTTTTGCACTGCCATACGAGCTCCCTCAGGACAGCAAAGTCTAACACCGCACAAAACCGGAGGGTTGCCTACACCCTTGCTCTGGCGCCGTAGCGGAGAGCAGGGGTTGGAATAGCAGCCGGGCGGCCCAACCGAAGTCGGGATCTTGTCCTCGAGGTGGGCCAGTCCGCTTCGCAACTTTGTCCTTGCTGCGGTGTTTCTATCCATTAGCTCAGGGACGACGGAAGCTGGCCGTCCGCGCCCCGCAGGAGGATATATGAAGAAATTATTTTGCATGGCTACATTGGGGTTGGCGATGCTCGTCGGTTCCAGCTTCGCAAATGCGCAGGACTGGCGTTACGATCATGACGACTACCGCTATGGTCGCGGATATGGCTACGACAATCGTCGCGGCCTGCACGTCGCCCGTGAGATTGGATATCGCGACGGCTTACAGGTTGCACGCGAAGACAACTGGCATGGGAAACCTTACAATCCCTACCCCCGAGGTAAGTACGCTTGGGCCGATCGTGGATACCGGCACGAGTTTGGCGATCGCAACGCCTATCGTGAACGTTATGCGGACGCGTATCGCGACGGATACATGGCTGCGTTTCGCGGAAATCGGGGCTTCGAAGGCTATTTTGGTTGGGGACGCTAACCTGGTCTTGTGAGCCATCCAGCAGCTTTACTTGAGAGCCGCATTTCTTAGGGTAGAAAAGTCAAAAAAGGGGAGGTCAGGCCGCCGATCTTCGGCGGCCTTAACTCTTCTCAAAATTATTCGGGAAGCAAATTTTCTTCGATGGCGAGTCTCTCGCCTTCCTGGATACTCACGACGCGATGCAGTGGACGATACCCGTTCATAGTGATATCGATCACGTAGGTCCCGGGATTGAGATAGAAGTCAAATGGGGCGGTTTTGTCGAGCACGCGGTTGTTTACCATGATCTGTGCCCCTTTAGGCTGTGTCTTCACGCTGACGATGCCCTGGCCGGAGCTATCGCCGCGAGCGAACACTTTCTTGAACTTTCCACCCGCAGCTTTGATTTCCTCTGTGCTGCCCAACTTCGTCAGATCCAGGTTCAGTGTTGAGGTTTGCCCAAGCTCAACATTCACGCTGTTGCTGGCTTCCAAATAGCCATAACGACGAATCGTGATCGAGTGTTTGCCGGGCTTGTCGAGGATGATTTGCGCGGGTGTCAGCTTCCCGGTGTCCTTGCCATCGATGACGATTGCTGCTCCTGCCGGATTGCTTGAAACCGAAACGATCGGCGTCAACTGCGAGAGTTGCAGCGACACCGATGCGTTGGCGCCCGACTCTAGCGATACCGTGTGGCTGGCTTGCGCAAACCCGGCCTTGCTTGCGGTTAATAAATGCTGCCCGGGCGCAATTCCCGTCAGAGTGCACGGCGTTTGACACAAAGCGGAACCGTCGAAGGTGACCTCGGCGCCATCCGGGGTTGAGTTCACGCTCAGCTGGGCTTGTGCCACGGCTGCCGCGGACGAGCGCCCCTTGCCTTTTCGGCCCCGCGGAGATGCCGGCGAGCTTGGCCGTGTTTCCTCAGGTGCTACTTCGGCTTGCGGTTCCTCTGTGGGCGGGGGCGCCTGCTGAGCTTCCGGCGTTGGCGTTTGTGCAGGCTGTGGATTTGCCGGTTGTGGAGCAGCCGGCTGGGCAACGGTGCTAGGTGCCTGGCCGCGAGAATCGCGATCCTGAAAGTAGTCATACAGACGGAAGCCGCCGAGAAAAATCCCTATGACAGCAACCGCAACTCCGATCGCATAGACGTAAAGCTTGGGTGGCGTCTTCCGGATTTCGCGAACCGCCGTCTGCGCAATCTCGCGCACCTGCACCTTGGTCTTCTCGGTCTCAGTCTTTCGAAATGTTCCAGCCGGCAGCGGTTCTGGAGCGGCTTGTTCCGCGGAGATTTCCTGTGTCGGTGCCGCTTCCACAACTCGAACTTCTTGCAAGGGAGGAAGCTCGCTAACGTCAGAGAAGCTTCTCGAAGGCATTGTAATTTCAGTGGGCTCCTCCGCCATTAGCGGATCCACCGTAAATGCCGGTTCCTCTTCCACGGCGGGCGCGGCCATGGCATTTGCGTTCGGAGGTGTAGGGCTTGACACCGGTTTTGCTGAACTTGAAATTGCTGATGCAGCCGCAGCCGCATTCGCCCTGGGCGCTTCCTTGGCGGGCGCCTTAACGGCTGGCGCTGCTTTTGCTATGGTTATGCTTGCTTGCTTTGCCGCTATCCCGCCGGCCGACTTGCACTGTTCGAGCTCGCGAACCAGTTCTTGTCCCGACTGAAAGCGCTCGTTGGGGTCCTTCGAGAGCGCCTTCATAATCAAACCACTGAGCGCCGGATTGATGTTTCCCTTCAGGCGGTGGGGCAAGGGCGGAGTCGTCTCGAAAATTGCACCCCGGACTTGTTCGGCAGTACTTCCGGCAAAGGCCTTTTGCTCGGTTGCCATTTCGTAGAGAACTGCGCCTAAACTGAAAATCGCGGCGCGGTGGTCTAAAGCTTCACCGCGCAACTGCTCGGGTGCGAAGTAGTACATGACGTCAGGAGCATTCTCCGAGGGAGCAGCCGTCGCGTTCATGCTGGAGATACCGAATCCGAGAACCTTCACCAAGCCGTCCCACTGCACCATGATTTTTGCCGGTTCGAGCGATTGGTGAACGACTTGATGACCTTGGGCATGATCAAGCGCCTGGCAAACCTGCCGCGCGATGTCCTGCAGGTCCCAGATGGAAAAACCTTCGTGGCGCGCCAATGTCGTGGCGATCGAATTACCTTGAACATATTCCGCGGCCGCCAGCAGCAGATCCCCCTCGTCGCCTACGCCATAAAGGCCGGCGATATTGTGGCTGCCAAGGGACTTTGCGCGCTCCGCTTCTTCGAAGACAGTTTTCGTCAGCGCGCCGCGATCCGTAAGCCGGTCAAGACCTACGACCTTGAGCGCGACGGTTTGTTGCGCCTCGGCATCATTTGCCTTGTAAACCGTTGCAAACGGAGACTGCGCGAGCTGGCTGACGACTTCGAAACGGCTAATTTTTTCCGCCATCGTGGTTTCCAGGTGGCACGGCGTTTTCGCCGTGGGGGGGAGCCCTTTGGAAATGATAAGTTTTTGTCTGCTTGGAGCGGGAATTACCGAAGTACCTTGTGGATAAGTTCGGTTCTTGCTGTTGTTTGCAGCGAAGATAGGGGGGAAGTCGAGCGGTTCAATCGGTCCTCTCGTTTTCATGAACGTCCTCACCCCCCCAACCGCCGTCGCATTCAACCCCGGAGGTGAGTCTCGCACCGTGTTCGCGAGGCGATGAAACTTTCCTATGGCTGGCCGCGTATCACCTGGTGAATCAGTGTGTCTGGACCGACGTGACAAATGTCAGCCACCGTCGTTGACGATCTACACTTTCTGAATTTTCGACCCTCGGCGAAACTATCTGAGTTGTTGGGAAATCGTTTATGTTCTATGCTGGATGCCTGCCTCCCAGGCTGCTTTCTGAACGTACTCTGAGCTTTCCCGGAGTTCGCACATGACTCTAGCTCGCTTTGTCCGCAAGAATGCATTTCGCAACAAACGCCGTACTCTCCTTACCGTCGGCAGCATGGCCTTTTCCCTATTACTGCTCTCCTTCTTAATGTGCGTGTGGAGGGCATTCTATGTTGACCAGGGCAGCGCTGAATCGGCGCAAAGGCTCATCGTTCGCCACAAAGTGTCGTTGGCGAATTTCATCCCCGGCTACTATCGAGAGAAAATCCGCGCCGTGCCGGGAGTTGTTCATGTGGTTCAAGTGAATTGGTTCCAGGGCATTTACAAGGACCAAAAGCCTGAAAATTTCTTTGCGCGATTTGGAACAGACCCTGAGGAGTTCTTCGACACCTACAAGGAGCTGTCAATTCCTCCGGATCAGCAAGAAGCGTGGAAGAAAGACCAGGCAGGTGCGGTTGCAGACAAAGCTCTGGCGGACAAATACGGATGGAAACTGGGAGACCGCATTATCATTCAGGGTGACATCTATCCGGTCAAGCTTGAGCTCACCTTGCGCGGAATATTTACCGCCTCGGTTCCCAACAATGCCCTTTATTTTCATTGGAAGTATGTGGAAGAAGGCGTGCCGTTCGCCAAGGGCCATGCGGGAACTTTTGGAATTCTGGTCGACTCACCCGCTCACGTAAACGCGGTCGCATCGCAGGTTGATCAGCTATTTGCGAATGCTCCCGAGCCCACCAAGACCGAAACCGAAAAGGCATTTCAGCTCGGGTTCATTTCCATGCTGGGGAACGTCAAGGCCTTCATCCTAGTAATTTCGCTGGCCGCGGTTTTCACCATTCTGTTGGTGACCGGAAATACGATGGCAATGTCGATTCGCGAACGAACCCGCGAGGTTGCTGTGCTGAAAACGCTCGGCTTCCGGCGCGAAATCATCTTGAGCCTTTTCGTGGGTGAGGCAGTCTCCATTGCCCTGGTGGGGGGAATCGTCGGGAGTCTGATCGCAATTGTCCTTCTCAAGGGGGCGTCACAAGCACCACAGATGGGGCCGCTCTTCTCCGTTGCCGCGCGCGAGTGGAGATTTATTGCCCCTGTAGTTTGGTTGATCGCCGGGGTCGCGGGCTTGCTGAGCTCGGCAATCCCTGCTTACGGCGCTTCCAGGAAAGGCATTGTCGAGGGTCTTCGTCACATCGGCTAAGGCAAATCTATGGCGATACCGATCAGTTACAACGTTCGCAACATGGTTCTGCGCAAGGGCCTTACCCTCATGACCGCGATGGGCATCGCGCTCACCGTCATGACCGCGGTGTTCCTGATGATGCTGCTTGCGGGAATGAAGAAAGCCTTTGTAAAGAGCGGCGATCCGCTCAACGTATTGGTCATGCGCAAGGGCTCAACTTCGGAGCTTGCCGGTGGATTCACCAAGGACAAACTACCCGTTCTTAGCGCCCTGCCGGGGATTGCAAAGAACGCGAGCGGCGAGCCGCTCGTCTCCGGCGAATGGGTCGTGATTGTTAACCTGCCGAGAAAGGATGGAACGGGAGACACCAACGTCACACTTCGCGGAATGGGCGCGAATGGCTTGGAATTGCGAAAGAATGTAAAGCTGGTCGACGGCACCTGGTTCAGCACGGGCCAGCACGAGATTGTTGTAAGCCGGTCCATCCACAGCCGTTTCGCGCACACCGGCGTGGGGGAGATGCTCGATTTCGGAAAAGGGCAGTGGAAGGTCACCGGCATCTTTGATGGCGGAGGCACAGCCGCTGATTCCGAGATGTGGGGCGACGTAAACCAGGTTGCAGACCAATTTAATCGACAAAACGCTCTTGGCTCGGCCTATCTTCACGCGACCGACCCGGTCGCGGCTGATGCTCTTAAACACCGCGTCGCCGATGACCAGAGGCTACAGCTCGAAGGCATGCTGGAGACGGAGTACTACGACAAGCAGACCAGCTCAGGCGCTCCCATTCGTTTCATGGGATACATCGTTGGCTTAACCATGGCCATCGGGTCCATCTTTGCGGCAACCAATACGATGTATGCCGCCGTCGCCTACCGATCAAGAGAGATCGCTACACTGCGCGTCATCGGTTTCCGGCGGGGCAGTATTCTGCTCTCTTTTATTTTTGAGTCGGTCCTGCTCGCCTTGCTCGGTGCGGCCGTGGGTATCATCCTGATGCTGCCCTTCAACGGAATGAGCACGGGCACATCCAATGCGGTCACGTTCAGTGAAGTCGTTTTCAAGATGCAGGTCACGCTTGCGGTCGTTATCTACGCTACGATTTTTGCGCTGGTCATGGGACTAATCGGCGGAGTGGCCCCGGCTTGGGGAGCAGCACGGCGTGACATATTGGCGGCCCTGAGAGACTAATAATTCATGTCTATCGATACAAAACACAGAGATCTCGAAGGTTTGCGAATCGACCGCGCCGGCCTGCAGGAGGAATCGAGCAGTACCAAGTGGTCGCGCATGTTTATCATCGGAACCATCGCGCTGGTTGCGCTTCTTGGCCTGGGAACGCTCGCCTACCGGTACCTGTTCACTCCCGCGCCCGAGGTCGAAGTGGTTCGAGCCGCTGCTGAGGGAGGCAGTGATATCGCAGGAAGCGTGGTGTTGACCGCAACCGGGTACATTGTTCCTCATCACAAGATCAACGTGAATTCAAAGGTAACAGGCCGTGTGAAGTGGATTGGAGTCGAGAAGGGCGACAAGGTCAAGGAAGGCCAGGTCCTGGTGAAGTTGGAGGACGATGAGTTTCGCGCACAATACCATCAAGCACGCGGCTCAGCTGATGCTGCGGTTGCATTTTTTGATGAGCTCCAACACGGCTCTCGACCGGAGGAAATTGCTCAGGCGCAGCACAATCTCGACGAAGCCCGAGCCACCCTGGCGAACGACAAGTTAACCCTTGAGCGCAACCGGCAGCTGTTTAGCCAGGGCGTCGTCTCGAAGCAGGCGCTCGACGATTCTACCGCCCGCTTTGAGTCCGACCAGCAACGCGTCAATTCCCTGGAAAAAGTTTTCCAGCTTTCGAAGATCGGTCCGCGGCAGGAGGAGATTGCCCGCGCAAGAGGCCAGCTGGCGCAGGCTGAGGGACAAGCAGCATATGCGAAGTCATTGCTGGACGCTACCGTCATTCGCGCTCCTGTCAGCGGGACTATTCTTGAACGGACCGCCGAGAAAGGCGAATTGATCACGGCACAATTTGCCAGCTCGGCAGAAGGGGGGCCGCAGGGCTCGGTGGTTTCTCTTGCTGATCTAAACGATATTCAGGCGGACCTCGATGTCGCGCAAGACGACTTTGCCAAACTTACGCCCCGGCAGAAGGCTATTGTCACCGTCGACGCATTCCCCGATCTCAAATGGGACGGGGTGATTGCCGAAGTCTCTCCCGAAGCTAATCGCCAGAAAGCGACGGTTGAGGTGAAGGTTCAAATTCTGAACCCTGATGCTCACCTGCGTCCTGAGATGAACACCACCGTCCGCTTTCTCGCTGACGAGAACAAAGGTGTGACGACCCGGCAAACTGTGGGTGCATTCGTTCCCAGCGCGGCTATTCGTGACGTCGACGGCAAGAAATTTGTCTTTATCGCACTCGATGGCAAGGCTATGAAGCGCGACGTAAAAATTCTCTCGCAGCGCAGCGCCGGGGCGTTGGTGAGCGGCCTCAATGGCGGGGAAAGCGTGGTCACGACCGCGCCGGAGAGTTTGAAAGACGGAGACAAAATTAAGATTAAGGGACAGTCATGAGCACAGCTACGGTTGCAAACGTTACCACCGGAACGAAACTGGTTCAGGCGAAGAGTGTCAACAAGATCTTCAAGCGGGATGCCTTCAAGGTGACCGCGCTCGACGATGTCTCTATTGAAATTGCGGGCGGCGACTTCGTGGCCCTGATGGGGCCATCGGGTTCTGGCAAGACTACCCTGCTCAATATGATTGCGGCGATCGATCGTCCTACTTCCGGTGAACTGCTGGTGCTCGGCAAGAGCATTTTCGCCCTGAGCGATGCGCAGGCCGCCAAGTGGCGAAACGAGCACATCGGGTATGTCTTTCAGACGTTTAACCTTATCCCGGTGCTCACCGCGTTCGAGAACGTTGAATTGCCGCTGCTGCTTACAAAGCTGAATGCGAAACAGCGGCGCGACCATGTTATGACGGCGCTGAAGCTGGTGGGACTAGAGGAGCGGGTTCACCACCTGCCTAAGCAGCTTTCCGGCGGGCAGGAACAACGTGTCGCCATCGCCCGCGCGATTGTCAGCGATCCAACCCTCTTGCTTGCGGACGAGCCGACCGGGGACCTCGACAGTCATTCTGCGACCGAAGTGTTGGAGATCCTCAAGCGACTCAACGAAGATTTTCACAAAACTGTCGTGATGGTGACGCACGATCCGCACGCTGCTTCGTACGCGCATGTGATTCGGCATCTTGAAAAAGGCAGTTTGCTTCCGGCTTAGGAACCAAGAGGCCGCTAGTTCTGGGGGATGACACTCCCTCAAATGGCGGCCTTTTCATGACCGACGCGTGCTCAGGTTCGTAACCCACCGGCGCACCATCGAACGGCACGATCTCCGGGCATTCTCGCCCCCTAGGCAAGCTTTAAGGGATGTCGGCCAAGCCGCAAACAAATTTCAGGTGCGAACCTCCAACGCCACTCACGGGGGATTTGCTTGCCCAGTGGATAATGAGGAAATCGCATGACACTCTGGACCAGAGCCGCGCTCAAATCCGTCTTCGTGCCGGGCGGCGTCATCCTGGCCCTTGCTGCCTTGCTCTTTCACGAGTCCTGGATCCCGCTCTCGTCTGCGGGCATCAGTTTCTTCTATTACTCGGTATTTGTGGCCGCCCTGGCGCTCTCATTGCGATTTCGATCCCTGCGCATTGTCTTTGGCTCCATCGTGCTGCTTTTGGCCCACTATGCTCTGAAAGCCAAGAGCCCACACCTTCATCCGGTACAGGGCAGAATGGCGTTTGAAGCGATTGCCCTGCTTATCCCCCTGGACTTCATTCTGCTGACCTTTATCCCGGAGCGAAACCTCGCGCGCGAACACTTCGTCGGGATCTCCGCTGTCCTATTTTTTCAAGCCACGTTTGTGGCGGTCTTCGCGCGTCCGGATCAGCCGGATTGGTCTTGGCTACACCTATCGTTGATTCACCCCTATCATCTGCGCTTGCCGCAACCTGCGCTTTTGATGTTCATCGTGGCCTTGGGAACTTTGCTCTGGCGGATACTGCGCTTTGGAAAAGCCTTGGATCACGGGATGTTCTGGTCGCTGTTGGCGGCCTGTTTGGGTCTTGAAGCGGGAGGTGTTTCGGGGCAGGGCACCCTCTATTTTGCAGTTTCCGGCTTGATTCTGGCCAGCTCTATCGTCGAGAGCTCGTACTCGCTGGCCTATCGCGACGAACTTACCAGCCTGCATTCGCGTCGTGCCTTCAACGACGCCATCTCTGGCATGAAGCATCCCTATGCCGTTGCCGCAGTCGATATCGATCACTTCAAAAGTATCAATGACACCTACGGCCACGACACCGGCGACCAGGTACTCCGGTTGGTTGCGTCGCGTCTCGCGAGTGTGACAGGCGGCGGGAATGCATACCGTGTTGGAGGCGAAGAATTCACGATTCTTTTCCCCGGGAGGAACTCGGAAGAGGTTTTTCAGCATCTCGAATTGCTACGAATGAATATTGAGAGCTGCTCATTTCGCCTTCGCCGCGGGGAGGACCGGCGCAAGAACCCGCGCGAGGGCGAACGCCGCGTCGCAGGTAGAGGGCAAACCACCAAGCGCGCCAATTCAGGAGCGCTCTCAGTTACCGTAAGCATTGGAATCGCGGAGTCCCGCCCGCGTGCGGCCATCGAGCGAGTGATCGAGCTAGCCGACAAGGCCCTCTACAACGCCAAGCAGAGTGGAAGAAACCGCATCGAAGTAGCAAGCCGGGAACGAAAAGGAAGAACCACCCAGAACTCAACTCCAACCAGCTAATCGGATGCGGCTGACTCGCGCGTTCTCTCCAGCGCCAGCTCGATGATGGACTTGATCAACTCCGTATAGGTGCGTCCCGATTTTCTCCCCGCCATGGCGAACTCGTGCTTGCTGGATAACCACGGATTGGGATTCGCCTCAATGACGTAGACTTCGCCCTCGGCTGTGAGCCGCATGTCGATTCGACCATAGTCCCGCAACTTGACCGCGCGATAGGCGGCAACCGCAGTCTCTGACAACTTCTGTGTCGTGGCTTCGTCCAGATCCTCCACGACCCGTGATTTTGTCAACTTGTAGGCCTCAGAATCCCGTTCAAACTTCACATCGCGGCTGGCGATACGCGGTACGCCCTCCGGGAGTTGTGACAAATCGAGCTCAACCAGCGGCAAGACCTCGGTGCGCTCGTAGCTTCCCAGGATCGCTGCATAGATCTCGCGGCCCTCGATGTACTCCTCGATCAGCGCGGGAGAGTCAAATTCGTTTTGCACGTACTGCACGCGTTCCATCAGCTCTTTAACGCCATTTACTACGGCAGCCGCATCGATCCCGATCGATCCGTCCTCAAGCTGCGGCTTTACGATGAGCGGGAACTTAACATCGTGAGCGTGATCGATGTTCCCTCGATATGCGGTCGCGAAGTAGGGCGTCCGGATTCCGTGAAAGTGGAACATCTTCTTTGCCGTTGCCTTGTCTTGCGCGAGAAAATGCGCATGGGGCCCGGCTCCGGTGTACGGCAGCCCGATCAAATCCATGTATGCGGCAACGTTCATTTCCTTGGTATCGTCGCCCGCATAGGATTCCGTGAGGTTGAAAACCAGGTCGGCGCCGCATTTGGCCAGGCCATGCAGGGATTGCGGACGTCCATCGAGAATGTGATAGAACGGTTCGTGCCCGAGCTTCGTCAGGGCGTCGGTGATCTCCTCGCGATCTTCCTTCTCTTTGCGCTTGCGCCCGGACTCCGCCGCCTTTTCCGACTCGGGCACTTCCTCTTCGCCCCAGAGATCGTAAAGCACGGCGATTTTTAGTTTGTCTGCCATGGCATCTTTATGCCTGAAACGACTTGCTGCGCGCCAGATGGTTCATCACCAGCGTAGTCGCAAATACGGTAAATTCCGATAGATGTTCTGATTCTCGGTTGCGGTCCACGCAAAGCCCTAACTCCGCACTACGTTTTTGGGTTGATTCGACCAGCTTGCGAATCAATGGCCTCTGCATTGCCGTCCAACTGGCAATTTGATCTACCAGCCTTTTGCGATGGCGCTCGACGAACCTCTCTGCCGGTTCGGCACTTTTCTTTTTGCGCGGTGTGTTGAACATGGCCGCGAGATCCGCATCCAGATTTGCCTCAAACAGCGGAATCTGTTCGGTGGAATGACGGTAAAACTCCCCCACCGTTATCTCCATATCGGCAACTGTGATGTCGGGAGTCCCCCGCTTTCGTGGTGGCTCAACATTCCCCACCTGCCGCGCTATCCTTTCCATATACTGTAACTTCGCCATCGCACCCCAGCCGCGATATTTCTTTCTCCAGGCGGATCGTGGTGTCATCCACACGGCAAAGGTTTCGGCGAAGTCCTCATCAGGATGTTTCTGCGCGTACCATCCCGGCAAGTATCGAACGTACTCCTTTGAGAACAACACCGGCCTATAGTTCTCGCGATACGGACGCCGATACGGCCCAAATAACTGTTTCCATTCCGGCGTGCGATGCAGCCGGTACGCATAGTTGAACGCGTGCCCCGCCTCGTGGCGCAGGTATTTCATGATTTCGCGGCGATCTTCGAGGTCATTGTGCTCCGCCTCGATCTGCGCCAGGTCCTTCCGCGCCAGGTAAAACGGAACGCCAATGATAGGCTCTCCTGACGGGCAGCCCCACTCATCCGTCAAATAGCATGACGGCTTGAACTTCTTGATCTTCTTTTCTTCCAACTCGCGATGAAGTTGCTGGACGAACCGTTCTACGTCGGACCCCTCCAGCTTCAACCCGAGGTCGCAGATACGAGTGTTCGCCAGCGAAACTGGCTCTGCAGGTTTCTCTAGGCTCGGGCTGGCGCCGTCCGACGGCGACGTAGCCTTTGCTTGCTCGACCGTGTCCATCCCAAGGAAAGTTTAGTGCAAGCAGATTGGTTACGGCAGAAAAGAAGGTGGTATTTCAGTGTACTGGCGGAGTACACACCCTTTTCCAAAAGCTTACAGGCAAGTTGCTTGGTGGGTCTAGATCGATTGCTGCGAGTCCAACCGAACTTGGCGTTGCGAGTGGAGTCGAGCTTCGCGGGGTGGTGTTTTGTGGATCCTTTCCCAGGCACGGCGCAGCTGTCGCGTTGAACTGAATCCCGACTGCTCGGCGACGTGTTCCATGTCAAACCGTGTCTCGCGAAGGAGTTCCTGAGCATAGGCAACGCGCAAGCGGTTGCTGTATTCGGGAATGCTCATGCCAACGTGTTCGTGAAAGAGTCGCGAAAGATGGCGGTCGCTCGCGCCCGCGATGCGCGCGAGTGCCCTCAGACTCCAAGGTTTGGTCAGATCGGCTGCGATGACGTCTTGTACGCGATGGACAGCCGGATGAATGTGATTGCGGCCTTCCAGCCAAGGGGAAAGCTGGGGGTCCGACCCATTGCGGCGCAAATAAACGACCAGATAGCGCGCGACTGCCAAGGCGCAGGACTGGCCCGTAAAACGGTGCACCAGGTACAGCATCAGGTCGATGCCTGCAGTAATGCCGGCGCTTGAGTAGCGTTCCCCGTCTTCGACAAAAAGCCGATTTTCGAGAATTCGAGCTCGCGGAGCGATCGCAACAAGTTCATCGCAGCTCAGGTAGTGCGTGGTGCAAGAGTACCCATCGAGAAGGTTAGCTCGCGCAGCAATCAGTGCGCCAGTACAGATCGAGATTAACTTGTGACCGGGCCGGACCGCGGTCTTCAACCACCTCACGATGGCTTTTTCTGCCGCTTCATCATCGCCTGACCTCCCCGGACCCGGGGTCCCTCCCGGGAGCATTACATGCTCGACATCGCCGGCGAGTACCACCCAGGATTGCGGTGGCAATTCCTGGGGCAGCGGCTCGATTCCCGCAAGCGTGATTCCGATTGAGGTTTGCAGTGAGGAGGTTGGCCCAATGTAGCGTACTTCGAAACGTACCGAGCTTTGCACACGGTTGGCCTGGCGTAAGACCTCAAGCGGGCCAGCGATGTCGAGCAGGAGCAGGCGTGGAGGCACGACGACGAATACCGGTATGCGCCGAATAGCATCCGGACCCGTAGCGCCGGCGGGGCCGCGGACAAGCGCTTTCTTGTCGCGACTGAACTCCGCGTCTCTGACGGGACGGCTTGACAGCTGCTTCATGACTTTTCAATCGGACATTATAGGACCCGCTCGATCCAACGGATGGGAATAAAACAAATTCAGACTATAAGTTCGCGCGAGGTTGCCGCAAGCGCCTCTTCGACGGTCGAGATTCGCGCAAAGCGGGTATCCAGAACGAGTTCGGTTCTTGATTTGATCTCCTCCGGCGTCCATTTCCTTCCGTGGCGGTCAACCATCGGAAATGTCAGCGTTGCATCGGTGACATAGTCCACTTCATATCCCAAATCGGAAGCATGACGAGTGGTTGTCTCGCAGCATTGTTCGGTTCGAATCCCGCAGACGATGATACGCCGGATGCCGCGTTGCGTGAGCCACACATCGAGTCCGCTGCCTACGAACGCGCTGTGGCTACGTTTTTGGAAAACAGCATCCGGCGTGAAGGACAACTCCTGCAACGGCACAACATGACCTGATTCCACAGAGAACGGACCAGAGTCCTCGACGTGAAAAATTTGGACGATCGGGATCTTGAGGGAGTGCGCTCCGTCGATCAGAGATCGCAGGCACCCAACAAAAAACGGTACGTCGGAGTCGCACCAGTATGGGCGATGACGAAACGACTCCTGCACGTCAACGACAACCAGCGCGGTTTCAGAAGAGGACACTGGACAGCCTCCCATTTGGTATCTATTGTCGCGATCCCCGGCAGTGTTGGAAAGACACAGATTGGACCTTTATCGGACAAAAAAAGACATTGCGATGGCGAGGCCCCGAAACGTGTCTGGCAACCAGAAAGTGCTATCCCTGCCACCGAAGTGTCGCTGCCTGAAATCCTGAATTCATTTCGGCGAATCATTTCCTGAACGCAATTGCGGCAACATTTGTCGTTTTTTGTCCTATACGCGTCCATCGCATGCCTTTTCCGGGCGCGAGACGGCTGACACAATCGCCAAAACGAGGTTCGAAGTGAATCCGTTTGCTTCTTAAAAAGGGAGAGCCGGAGGGATCCCAAGTGGCTCGCTCCGGTTTTTTGTACGCCCACGATCGAATAACGAATCATGGCTGAAATTTAAGTGGAAGGCCTTCCTGGAGGAAATGTGCAACTCGGTTTTCAAAGCAAGGGGGTGGTGACGGCGCTCGCGTTGATGGCTATCTTCATCGCAGCCGCTCCATCCGTCCCTAAAGACGCGGGTCCAGACGGCCTCGATACCGACATCAAGCCGGGGGACGATTTCTACCGATATGCCAATGGAGGCTGGCTGAAAGCAAATGTGATTCCTGTCGGCAAAGCAAGCTACGATACGCGCGCAATGTTGACGGAGAAAACCAGCCAACAAGTGCGAGACCTCATTCAAAACGCAGCTTCCGTTCACGCCGTCCAGGGCAGCGTCCTACAAAAAGTCGGCGACTACTACGCTAGTTTCCTGGATTCCGGGGCCATTGAGGCCAAAGGACTTTCGCCACTGGCCGACCAGGTAGCCAAGATTGGCGCGATCACGGACAAAACCTCGCTTTCCTCCTATCTTGGCACTACCTTAAATAGTGAAGTCGAAGGACTCACCGCTAACGCGGATCATATTTTCGGCCTTTGGATAAACCAGGGTTTTGACGATGGGGATCACAATCTCCCTCACATCTTGCAGGGCGGGCTCGGATTGCCAGCCCGAGACGATTATCTCGGCTCGTCTTCCAAAACGGCTGGGTTGCGCAAAGAGTACCAAGCACATATTGAGTCGGTATTGCAGCTAACGGGAAGCGCTGATCTTGAAAACAAGGCCGCGCGGATCTTGTCACTCGAAATTCAGATTGCAAAAGCGTTCGCCCCGGATTCCGATGGCGCTGACGTTTTTAAGCAGAACAACCGATGGAAGCGCTCTGACTTTCAGACCAAGGCTCCCGGTCTCGACTGGAGCGCGTACTTCCAGTCCGCCGGACTCGCCAATCAACAGGAGTTCATCGTATGGCAGCCGTCTGCGGTAGTTGGAGTTGCCGCACTCGTTCGTGACGAGAACTTGGAGGTGTGGCAGGACTATCTCCGGTTCCACTTGGTGGAACACTATTCCGGAGTCTTACCTGGAGCGATAGCCGCTGAGCACTTCCGCTTTTATGGAACGATCCTGTCGGGAGTCCAGCAAATGCCGGACCGCCAGAAGGAGGCGGTCGCTGTCACCAATGGCGCGCTGGGGCAGGCTGTCGGTCAGCTCTACACGCAACGTTATTTTCCTCCGCAAGTCAAGGTAAGAGCCCAGGCGATGGTGAGCGACTTAATCAATGCCTATCGCGGGCGGATTGCAAATCTCACGTGGATGTTGCCACTGACAAAGCAAAGAGCCTTAGCGAAGTTGGCCGCCCTTCAGGTGATCGTCGGCTATCCGGACGTGTGGACAGACTATTCATCACTCGACATCGTGCATGGAGACGCTTTCGGCAACATGCGCCGGGCGGAGGCTTTTTACCGCTTGCGCAACCTGGCCAAGTTGAAACAGCCAGTCAATCCGATCGAGTGGCCAATCAATCCGCAAGTTCCCGGTGCGGTCATCATGTTCAGCCCCAACGCCGAGTTCTTTTCGGCGGCGATACTGCAGCCCCCGTATTTCGATGGCGAAGGTGATTCCGCTTCCAATTATGGTTCAGCCGGGGCTGGCATGGCGCACGAAATCAGCCACAGTTTTGACGAACTGGGAAATATTTACGACGAGCGAGGCCGCCTTGGAGATTGGTGGACGGCGGAAGATCGCGCCCGCTACCGAAAGGAAGGCGAGAAGCTCGTCGGCCAATTCAACGGTTACTGCCCGTTTCCCGACCTTTGCGTCAATGGCAAGCAGGTGTTGTCTGAGAATATTGCTGATCTAGCAGGGTTGCTCGTGGCCCACGATGCGTATGTTCTGTCCCTGAAAGGCAAGAGCGATGTCGTCATAGGAGGTTTGAGCGGCGAACAACGCTTTTTTCTGTCGTTCGCACAGAGATGGAGGAAACTCCAGACCGAAGCTGCGCTGCGACAGCAACTCAGAACCGACACGCACTCGCCGGGAGAATATCGAAGTGATACGGTGCGCAATGTCGAGGGATGGTATGCGGCTTACAAAGCCGTACCCGGTGACAAACTCTATCTCAAGCCTGAGGATCGCGTCCGGGTCTGGTAAACAGCCCGTGGTTCGAATCACGACTTCAGGTTCGTCGCGGCGTGTCCCGGTGATACTTCGCGACAAAGCTGATGATGCTTTGCTTTAGCAGGCGAACCTTGAGGACATCCAGGGCAGGGCTTACAAGTCCCGCAAACGAAAGGAAGAATACTAAAGAGACAGTTCGGACTTCGCCGTTGGAAGAATAGATTTCTTCCCCATCAGTCATGGTGCGTTGTGGGCACGAACTGCCACAGACGCCAAAGGGCCAGCAGTCCCAGCGCCACCAAATTTGGAAATAGCAAGGGAGCGAATGGTGGAGCTCCATACACGAAGTTATCAAAGGCGCGTAGCGAAGGGCCCCTGAGGTTTGCGCTGGCGTGCAGCACAAACCCCCAGACACCGATCGCGGCTTCAAGCAGTAAGAGGACTACGCACAGAGTTAGAAATCCGCGTGACACCTTGACCAGCAGCGGCATGACCAGGAATCCGATTGCCAGTGCACCGGCGATTACTGGAACCCACTCAGCGGGATTGAAAAATCCATTGCCAGCATGGTCCATCAAACTGAAAACAAAATTTCCTGCGTAACCGCCCACAGCCATGAACAGGACCCACTTGGGCCATTCCATTGAGTTTGCTCCACCATGCGGTTCAACAGCAGCAAGAAACCGAGACCGGTATAGGCGAGCGGAGCCGCAAACGGCGCGGAGTAGGTGAGGCTTTTGAGAGTGCGCTCTTCGAAGAAAGAGCTGTTGAGGTGATAAAGCACGCCGACCAGTCCAATAAGAATGGAGATCCATCCCACCGCGTTGCCGAGAATTTTCCAGACAATGCGCCGCCGATCCACAAAGACTAGGCCGATCAGCAGGATCACAGGTGCACAGGCAGAAAAGTAAAGCGGAATATATTCTGCCCACTCGCGAAAACTATTGGTTGAATGTGCCAGAAGGATGTCCAGGGCAAGAAATCCCAGATTGAAGAGAAGGAACACTTCGAGCAGAAACCAGGGCTCCAACCAGCGGCGGAATTGGAGGGGGACATTATCACTAAGTTTCAACACCTGTCGAAAGCTACGCGCTGGAAACGGAGGAACATAAAATCCCGTCAATTTGCGAATGGAGTGATTTTCCCAAGGTGGCCAACAAAGGCGTTGGTTCCGATGTTTTCTGCCCAAAGTGTGAGATGCCGCGCAAGCCGATCGCGTCAAGCTCGTGCTCAGCCCGGGAGCGGTTTCCGGCGTATAATTTTGCCGTTCTCGAAAGCTAACAGAGGAATTCTGGCCAAGGAGGACCAACCAGATGAAGTACCTGGGTTCCCTACTCCTCACGTTTTTTCTGTGTTTCCCGACCGTAGCTCAGGAACACTCTGCTCGCCCGGCGGCGAAGCCAGCCACTTTGATGTCAGGCATCAGCAATCTGCACCATCCGGTCACCACTAGCAACGCCGAGGCGCAAAAGTTCTTCGATCAAGGCTTGCGCCTGATTTACGCCTTCAACCATGATGAAGCAGCCCGCTCGTTCCGCCGCGCTGCTGAACTCGATCCCAAGATGGCAATGGCATACTGGGGTATTGCAGAAGCGGTTGGCCCTAACTACAACGATCCGGCGAGCGATGAGCGCTTCCAGGAGGCGCATGAGGTCATCGAGAAAGCAGTAAGTCTTTCGGGCGGTGCCTCTGGGACCGAGCGCGATTACATACAAGCCATGGCCACGCGCTTTCCCGCCCCTGGCGCCGACCGCCGGAAGGCTGCCGAGGAGTATCGCGACGCCATGCGCGAACTGATGAACAAGTATCCCGATGACCTCGACGCGGCCACCCTTTTCGCCGAATCCGGAATGAACCTGCACCCGTGGGGCCTCTGGATGAAAGACGGCACCCCGCGCGAAGGAACAACAGAGATCGTGTCTGCACTCGAGTCGGTCATCAAACGCGATCCGAACCACCTGGGTGCGGTCCATTACTACATCCACGCCGTGGAGGCTTCGCCGAGCCCCGAACGCGCGCTGGCTAGTGCGAACCGACTGGCTGCGCTCGCCCCTGCGGCCGGCCACATTGTTCATATGCCCGCGCATGTGTACATCCGCACAGGAGACTATGACGCCACGGTCAAGACGAACGAGAAGGCGGCCGCCGCCGACGAAGCCTACATCAAGACCAGTACTGCGAGTGGCGTGCAGCCTGCGATGTATTCCGGGATGTATTACAGCCACAACCTGCACTTCATCGCTATCGCAGCCAGCATGAAAGGCAATTTTCCCGAAGCGAAGCAAGCGGCCGACAAGTTGGCGGCCCATGTTCGACCGATGTTGAGAGATATGCCGATGCTGGAGGGATTCCTCGCCATTCCCAGTGCGGTGCTGGTGCGTTTTGAAAAGTGGAGTGACATTCTCAAACTGCCCCAACCCGATTCGAACCTAAAGATCGTGACCACTTTCTGGCACTACGCCCGCGGCATGGCACTCGCCGGGTCGGGAAAGCCCGATGAGGCGGAAAAAGAACGTGCTGCCATCGTAGCCGCGAAAGAAGCAACGCCGCCCGATGCAATTTTTGCTCCTCCCTGGAATAACAAGACAAGGGACATTCTGCAGATTGCCGAAGATGTGCTTTCCGCCAAAATTGCTCTGGCCCGCAAGGATACCGATACAGCTATTGCTCGCTATCGCAACGCCGTGGCTGTGCAGGACACGCTCAACTACGGTGAGCCTCCTGACTGGTATTTCCCGGTACGGGAGTCACTGGGTGGAGCGCTGCTGATGGCAGATAAGGCGGCGGAGGCGGAAAAGGTGTTTCGCGAAGATCTGCAGCAAAACCCGCGAAATCCGCGTTCGCTATTTGGCCTGCATCAGGCGCTCAAGACGCAAGGTCGCAATTACGACGCCCAGTTCGTGGAGAAACAATTTCGCAACTACTGGGACGGTGGGACGACCAGTCTAAAAGTTGAAAATCTGTAGACGGGCCGCAGTCGCAGACGTCCCATTAGGTGGATCGCCGGTAATCTCTGGGTGAGGGTCCGACAGGCAATCGACCCACCCTGCTTACACAACAGCTCATGCGCGGGGAATCTGTTACTTTGAGGGCTCCTTGCAGTCTCCCACCACGGACACAATCGTCCGGAGGCGAATGTCCGACACGGTTGTTGCATTCCCGCTCGCTGACTGAGTTGGTGAGTTCTGATGCTCCAGAATACCCGTCACTGTCACCCGCTTATTGACGTACTGAGAAAGATCCTTCTCTGTCTCGAGAGGATACGTCTCACTCTCAGTCTTCAACGAGTAACCGTGGTCGCCTTGCACCACGCAACCGGTAACGCTCTTTGCGACAGCGCTTCTTGAGGCTTGTCCTTGAGCATCTGGCGGAGTTTGTTGCTCAGACGAAGCGCTCTGGTCTTGGCTTTGGGTGCTGAACGCGTTCTGTGCGGAAATTGCCAACAGCACCATCATCAATAGCTTGATCGTAATCTGCATGACTTAATCCTTTTCTGGGCTTACTTTTAACTGGAAAACACGAGTGACAACAATGCCTTCAATAGGCCTTGTGGGTCGAACTAACGCTAGTGGAGGAGGCTCTCCCCCGAAACTGTTAGCCGTGACAGCGGATGCACCAATTGTCCGCCCTACAGAAGGCGAAAATCGCAGCTACCGTGGAAGGTAGGCTCACGCTCACCACACCAGTCACAGGCAAATCGGTTCGGCGGGAACCTTGTTGAATTTTCTGAGCAATCACCTGTTTCGGCGAGTGAGCAGGATGCGGCAAGCGGTTCCGCTCGCAGCCAGGCCCAAATTAGCCCCGTTTGACCGTCCAGTAGTGCGCCTACACAGAGTCGTTCTGGAGGGGGCTCCGTTTCAACCATTTCGAGGTGTAAGATGACGACGAAGGAGGTGCCATGAGCAAGGACTTTTCCCGAAGAGAGTTCCTCGAAAATTTCGGACTTGGAGCTGCCGTCACAACTGGTTTGCTGTTGACGCAAGATCACGCTCGAGCTGCAGCCGCGAGCAATACGCTTCCCTCACGTACGTTGGGCCGGACCGGATCGAAAGTTTCAATCCTCGCTTTTGGCTGCGGCAGCCGGTTTCTTATGTACAAGGACGAAGCGAGTGCCCTGGCAATTCTCAATCGTGCTATCGATTCTGGTATCACTTATCTCGATACCGCGTTTGCCTACGGAGATGGCGAGAGTGAAACCCGAGTCGGCCAGGTCATGGTATCCCGACGCAAGGAGGTGTGGCTCGCGACGAAGATTCCCGATCGTACGCGCGATGGGTTCTTGCGGCGCTTGGAAGCAAGTCTCAAACGGCTCAGGACAGACCATGTGGACCTTGTCCACATCCACAGTCTGGGACACGCTGACGATCTTACGAAAATTGAAGCGCCGGACGGTGCGCTGAAAGGCTTGATGGAAGCGCGTGAGCAAGGGATGGCGCGCTTCGCTGGTATGACCAGCCATACTGACGGAGCCGTGATGGCCCAGGCTATCGAACGTCACGATCTTGATTGTGTCCAGATGGCGCTCAATGCTTCTGGCAACGGCCGATTCGAAGAACTGGCGCTCCCCGCAGCGAACGCGAAAAGTCTTGGCGTGATCGCCATGAAGGTCACTGGTCAAGAATTTCTTGTGGGTGATGGTTTTGGGAAAGCAAAAATCGAGTCGCTGTTGCGATATTCCCTAAGCCTTCCGGTAACGACCGCAGTGGTGGGAATGCCGAAACCGGAAATGCTGGCGCACAATGTCGAAATCGCACGCGGATTTTCGCCCTTGGATTCTCAGGAGAAGGAACGAATAAGACAGCAACTGGGCCCGGCGCGTGAGGGTCTGGAGAAAAAACTCGTCGGACATCTGGATGGACCGACCACGGAACCCGAGATGTTTCAGGTCTAGCGAACCGTCCTTAACGCCCGGTCGGGGAGAGAATAGTACGCCAACACTCAAGAGGGCGGCCGAAGTTGCAATATCATTTCTGGGCTAGCAGCTCTCGAATGTTTTTCTCTAGGCCGTTTCTATCAACCATGCCGACATAAATGGCGGCGACACGACCTTGTCGGTCAATCAGGAAGGTGTCGGGCATTTGTTCTATGGCATAGGCTTTTGCTGTGGAGGCGTTGCCGAGGACGATTCGGTACGGTACCGATGTCGCTTGAATAAATGGCTTAACAACCTTCCAACCATCCTCGTCCAACGAGACTCCTACTACGCTCAAACCATCGTCGCCGTATTTCCGTTGAAATTCGGCGAACCAGGGAATTTCCTCTTTGCAGCCGTGGCACCAGGTGGCCCAGAAGTCGAGCACGACCACCTTGCCCCGATACTGTTCCAAATTGGCTCGCTTGCCCTCACTATCTTCCAGCCCAAGGTGCGGCGCGACCTTGCGGTCTTTAGTAGGGTGGAGCTTACCGTTTGCAGTCTGCGCAACGGCGTTCGGAACAGAAAGCCCAAATGCAATCAAAAGTGCAGCCCATAACGTACGCGATGAATGTGAACGGAAGACCATGATCTATTTCCCTTCCTTTGAGTGCTCAGATCACGCCACTACGGCTCTGTCCCGTGCATAGCGCATCACCCGCACGCCGATGATGTACAGCAACGGCCAGTAGGTAATTAGCGACAGCAGATGGGTTACATGTTGGTGCTGCAAGATCCACTCCCTTCCGGACGCCCGCAATAACAGACCGAATCCGGGTGCCTGAGGCAGTATTGTCAGCGTTGCAAGAACCGCACCCATCAAGAGGCCAATTCGCGACCTCAGGCTCAGACTTGAGCCCTTCTCGCCATCCGCTATTCCTAAGATCGTGGGTGGCGCAACGAAAATGGCAAGAACGATCCACGGAAAGATCAGGTTGTAAACGGTGATGGCTGTTATCGGAGCGTTCGAATCCGGGAGAATTGGAAGTTTGGGTGGAGCGTAGCGATTCATCAAAAAGAGCGTGAAGCGCTGTGGTAGATTTCCGAACTGAAAAAGCGCAAGCAACAGGAACAGCAGCGTCGGGCTTGTCAGGAGAATTTTCCTGCGCAGAATACCCAGGACAAATCCCATACTCCAAGACCAACCGGCGATAGTGAGGAGGCTTCGAAACAGCCGCATCGCTGCGTCTCTGAACACGTACCAGAAACCGGAATTCTTAGCGAGATTCCAGTCCCAGTTGTTCGCGTACATCCAGGTATAGACAGCACTCTCATGAGCAGCAGCCTGCGAGGTCAAGCAAAGCGAGAAGCTGACAGGCAAAAGCATAGTTGTGAAAAGCAGCCAGATCCGCCAGTCCTCCCAAACAGCAGCCTGTCTGCGCAGCGCAAGCCCGAGCACGGCCCGCAGCGCCATTGTGCCCGGCGAACCGGACTCAACAAGGTCACCGACCGCCGCCTCTCGCTCAGAGGCTTCCAAGGCTTGCGAGAGCCAGAGGGACAGAGCCCAGCACATCCGCGAAATCATCTGGTTGATCGATTCGTGACCCACGAAGCACCTTGGCTGATACGACTCACTGCCCTAAAGAAATCACTTGCAACTTTTGCTCCGCTCGATGTTAGGCGTACGAGGCGCTTGGATCGCCCACCACGTTCTGGCGTCGGTTCGCCCATGCGTGTGGTGACAAAGCCCTTAGCTTCGAGACGGTCAAGAGTTGTGTACAGCGCTCCGACCGAACAGGCTCGCCCGGTGGCGTTTTCGATTTCAGTGCGGATCGAAGCGCCATAGGCGTTGTCCCCTAGACGAGACGCGGCCGTGAGGATCAGGTATTCAAACTCGCCTATCATTTAAATCACATTGTGATATATATGATCTGAAATGTCAATAAACCATGCGGATGAAAGGGAAGGCGGCACACAGGAGGCTCATCGAGGAGAGACAAGAAATCCGATGAGCGGCACTTGCCCGGATCCAGCGCCTCGAAACCCTGCTACAATTTCGCGAATTGCTGTGAGGGAGGTTCCCTATGAAACGGCCCTCGCTCGGATCGATCCTGCTAGGGTTCATTCCTTTTGTTGCAACCTGCTTCTCTGTTCCTCTTTGGGACCGCGTGAATCCGATGGTGTTCGGCCTTCCTTTTAACTTCTTTTGGCTGATTATGTGGCTTCTGCTTACACCTGTCTGCATGTGGTTGGCATATCGCCTCGAAGCAGCACAGGAAGTTGATGGCGATCGAAAGCAAGGCGGTGCGGACTGAAACCAAGCATCATCGCATTGGCAATAATCTGCGCCATTGTTGCTGTCAGCACCTTCGTCGGCTTGCTTGCCAGATTCCACCGCAAGATGGACCTCGAGCAATGGACTGTCGGCAGACGGAGTTTTGGGGTTGTGCTGGTTTGGGTTCTCATGGCCGGTGAGATCTACACTACCTATACCCTCCTCGGACTGAGCGGCTGGACCTATTCGAAGGGTGGGCCAGTTTTATACATTTTTGGAGTCCAGCCTCTGGCCTATGTTTTCTCATTCTTTATTCTTCCGCAAGTCTGCGAAGTAGGTAAGAAGTACCGGTTCCAGACGCAGGCCGATGTGTTTCAGACGCGGTACGGGAATAAATATCTCTCCGCCTTCGTTGCTTTGGTGGGGGTAATATCGCTTCTCCCATATGCACAGGTTCAGCTGACTGGCTTGGGCATTATCGTCGAAGTCGCCAGTTTTGGAGAGATTCACCGCACGCCTGCTATGGTTGTTGCCTTTGGTCTTGTCGCGGCATTTGTGTTCACAAGTGGTGTGCGGGGCGTGGCATGGGTCAGCGTGATCAAAGACCTTCTGTTGTTGTTCACTGCAGTTTTCGTCGGTGTTGCTGTGCCGCATATCTACTTTGGTGGTATCCGTCCGATGTTTGCCGCGGTCGTGCATGCTAAACCCCATCATCTCGTCATGCCGGGAGCCACGACGAATCTGGGACACGGTTGGTATATCTCAACTGTGCTGCTGAGTTCGCTCGCTTTTTACATGTGGCCACAGAACTTTGCAGCCAGCTTTACGGCTCGAAGCGGCAAAACGTTACGGCGTAACGCTGTCTTCATGCCTCTTTACAGCCTCACTCAGCCATTAATTTTCTTCGTCGGACTATCGGCGCTTCTGGTTCTACCGGGGCTTAGAGATGGTGATCTGGCCTTCCTAGCCATGGTGCGAGAAGCTTTTCCGGCCTGGTTTTTGGGTCTCGTCGGTGGCGCAGGGGCCCTTACTGCGATGGTTCCTGCCGCAATCCAACTCCTCAGCGGGGCAACATTATTCGCTAAGAATCTGTTCTGCCCGATCCTGGCGCCGCATATGACGGATCCTCAAATCGCGCGGCTTGCGAAGTCCATGGTGCTCGTATTAACGATTGGCGCGCTGATTCTTTCCGTCTATACATCGGCAAGTCTGGTATCTCTGCTACTGCTGGGATATGCCGGCGTGGCACAGCTTCTCCCCGGAGTGGTCCTCGGGCTTTATTGGAGACGAGTAACCACAATGGGGGTCTTCCTGGGAATGAGTACCGGTATTGCAATTGCCGTGTTCCTCATGTTGACTGGCCGTGATCCCTACCGAGGGGCGAATGCTGGCTTTCTCGCGTTATGCTGCAATTTTGCCGTCACGGGAGTGGTTAGTATGCTGACCACGGTGCGCGTCCCCGGATTTGACGAGGTCCTTCCGCCCGTTGCACCTGCAACCAACGGGAGTGGTGCGAGCAGCGCATAACCAGCGCTTGCGGAATTCTGTTCTAGATTCGGGGATGACACTCCCGATCAGGGGTGCAGCATCTTGCTACCACGGATCAGCAGAATGAGTTCGACGGGTTTTTTCGCGGTGGTTTGGCCCCCCTATTTCCGCAGGAATGGAACCGACTGTTGAGTTGATTACCGCGCGGCTCGTTTCGCCGATTTCACTTCGGCCTTGGCCTGATAGTTCTCAGGGCTCATATGTACTTCTACTTCCCTTGGTACAATCCTCAATTCCGAATCGACACTGCAAAATGATTCGGGCACCGCATGCCCATCGCTTACGTTATCAGCAAAGAACGGCGGCTTGTGATCACGACGGCTTCGGATCGCGTGACATTCGCCGAATTTCAGGCATACCAAGATCGATTGCTGAATGATCCCGATTTCAAACCAGATTTTAATCAACTGGTAGACGGAACAGCGGTAACGCTTCTGGACATTACAATTGAGGAGGCGAAGAAAGTTGCCGAGAGAAAGGTCTTCTCTTCCACCTCTCGCCGTGCCTTTGTTGCTATAAATCCCGACACTTTCAGCATTACCCGATTGGCGCAAACCTATCTCACAAAGTTGGAGACGCCATCGCGAATCGAATTATTTTCGGACATTCCGTCCGCACTAAACTGGCTTGATTCCGAGAGCTCTCAAAAATGATTGTTGTTCTGAGCTGAACATGCTTGTGAAGTGATTGGATGTCGTCACGCGGGCCCAGCAGCATCCTTTATTAGCCAATTGCAGTCATGGCTTGAGCACAGCAACTTAGCCAGACTCTCCCGAGTCCACTCCCGATTGCTTCCGAATCGAGATGACAACATACTTAGAGGTGGGCGTATTGCTCTTCTGCGCAACGCTGTCGACCGGTACTAGCACATTCGCCTCGGGAAAGTAAGTTGCACAATTCTGTTTCGGTATGTTGTAGGGAACCACAATAAACCGCCTAGCCAGCCGTTCTTCTGCTCCCCAATGGCTCACCAAGTCCACGACATCTCCCTTTCGCAAGCCCTGTTCCCGGACAGCTTCGAGATTCATCAGGATGACTCGGCGTTCAGAGAAAATTCCGCGATAGTAATCGTTCAAGCCGTAAATCGTTGTGTTGAACTGATCATGGCTGCGAATGGTCATCATCACCAGTTCCCCGGGTTTGAGGCTGTGAATGGGTAACGGGTGGACAGTGAAATGTGCTCTACCGGTTTTGGTTTTATCGAAGCGGCCTTCCCTCGCATTATTGGGAAGGTAAAATCCGCCTGGATGGCGAACCTTTTCGTTGTAGTTCTCGCACCCAGCAACACACTGGGAGATCAGATCGCGAACCCCATCGTAGTTATTAGCGAGCGCGTCCCAATCCAGCTTCGTTCTCTGGCCAAGCACGGCTTTCGCCATGCGGCAAATCAGAGCAGGCTCTGAGAGCAGATGCTTCGATGCAGGTGCGAGTCTGCCTCGCGATATCTCCACTACGCTCATCGAATTCTCGGTTGTCACGAATTGCGCGCCGGAACCCTGCAGGTCGATTTCCGTGCGCCCGAGACAAGGCAAGACCAATGCCTGTTTTCCCGTCACCAGATGCGAGCGGTTCAACTTGATGCTGACGTGGGCAGTGAGGCGAGTACTTCGCAGGGCCGCGGCGGTATATTCCGTGTCTGGCGCCGCGGATAGAAAGTTACCTCCCAGCGCAAAGAAAACCTTCGCGCGACCGGCGTGCATGGCCTTGATTGAACCCACTGTATCTAAGCCGTTCTGACGAGGCGGACTGAAGTCGAAGACCTGCTCGAGCCGATCCAGAAAGGCCGGCCAAGGCCTCTCCCACACACCCATGGTACGGTCGCCCTGCACGTTGGAATGTCCGCGGACCGGACAAAGACCAGCACCGGGCTTACCAATGCTTCCGCTCATCAGAAGCAGGTTCACGATCTCCTGGATAGTTCCCACTGCGTTCTTGTGTTGCGTCAGGCCCATGGCCCAGCACGCAATAACGCGTTGCGATGAAGCCAGGAGTTCCGCCAGCTTTCGCATTTCCGCCCGCGTAACACCGGACTGGATCGCCAACGTTTCAAAACTCTCCTGTCTCAGATCTGCCGCGAACTCCTCCCATCCGTGCGTCTTCTGGCGCACAAAGCTCCAGTCAACTGCTGTGCCGGGCCGCGCATCCTCCAGTTCCAACATTTCTTTCATCACACCCTTCAGGAGTGCGACATCGCCGTTGATCCGTACTTGTACGTATAAATCGCTGAGAGCGGTCCCTTCGCCGAGCACGTCGGACAGAGTTTGTGGATCCTTGAACCGAAGGAGACCTGGCTCGATCAGCGGATTGATGCACACGATCTTCGCGCCTGCTTGTTTCGCGTCCTTGAGTGTGGTCAACATGCGCGGGTGGTTGGTGCCAGGATTCTGTCCAATAATCAGAATCACCTCGGCTCGCGCAAAGTCGTCCAGCGTTACCGTGCCTTTGCCGACGCCGATGGCTTCGCCTAGAGCAGCGGCGGAGCTCTCGTGACACATGTTCGAGCAATCGGGCATGTTGTTGGTGCCGAACTGACGGACAAACAACTGATAAAGAAATGCCGCTTCATTACTGGTACGCCCAGATGTGTAGAAAATGGCTTCGTCGGGGCTGGCGAGGTCATTCAGCTGCCGCGCAAGGAAGCGAAAAACTTCATCCCATGAAAGAGGCTCGTAGTGAGTAGAACCCGACCTCAGAACCATCGGGTGAGTGATGCGGCCCTGCTCTCCGAGCCAGTAGTCGGATTGTTCGGACAATTCCTTGACCGAATGTTGCCGGAAGAATTCCGCTCCGACGCGGCGACCGTCAGCTTCCCATGCCACTGCCTTGGCACCGTTCTCACAAAACTCGACGATGCGCCTCTGGCCGTCGGGTTCCGGCCATGCGCAACTCATGCAGTCAATCCCGCCTTTCTGATTGAGTACTCGCAGCGCCAAGCTCCCGCGTATTAGGGCGGATCGAGAGGCTAGGTGATGAATGGAGCTAAGAATGGCGGGCGCTCCGGCAGCGTAGGTTTGTGGGGGTTCAGTTTTTAGGCCGGTAAGACCTTCGGGTGGCTGGGCGAGTGGCGATCGGGGCGAATCGACAGATTCCTGACCAGAAACGGTACCGTCTCCCGTGCCATCTGCAATCTTGCTTCTCATGACTCCGACGGTTCAACGAAACAATTCAGTAGGATTTCCGCAAGAAGCACCAAAATACGCTACATCAGGGTTGGCGAGCTCGTCCACGAGAATTTTTCGGTTGAGTCGTGAGATCAAGGCCGCACCGACGCGGATTACCATCCCTCCGCAATCGCGAAACATGCGCATGTTTCCTAATCTTCTCTCGAGATCCACCTCACGGTAATCTAGCTTCCCTGGAGAAGTTTGACTGTGCCTCCTCTGATAGGGCTCCTCTGGTGAGTTAGCCGGGTACCGTCGAGTTTGCGAGAGCGACAAGCGAGTTGCGACTCAAAGTCACCCATGGTTCTATCCCAGGCTCGTGGCTTGTAGCTATTTTGGTCATCCGAGGGGACATAACGTGTTGGCAACAATTACTCAGAATCCTTAAAACATGGAAAGCGCAGCATCGAGCTGGCTACGGTCAAGGAATCGCCCATTTAGAACAACCGCACGAACGAGGTGGAGATTGCGAATATCTTCCAAGGGATTGGCCGCCAGTAGGACCAGATCTGCAGCCTTGCCGGCGACGACGCTGCCAAGTTCCCAATCGATGTGCAGAAATCTCGCCGGATTTATGGTTGCGGTTTGTAAAGCCTGTATGGGCGAGAGGCCCGCCTGAACGAAAAGTTCAAGTTCCTTAATCAAGTCGCCCGGAAATACGTACGAGAAACCCAGATCAGTTCCGGCCAAGAGCGGCACTCCGGATTTCTGCAGCTCCGGAATCTGGGCCATACGCCACTCGAGAACCTTGAGCTGGACCTCGTTATTCTTGCTAAAGCCTTTCAGCTGAGCTTCCCAGAACTGCCGAAAGCTGGGGGCGATGTTTTTTATACGTGGATCTCGATCCACGCCTTCCGCGAGTTCGTGTACGTGCGCTCGTGCCCAATATTCGGTGATCGTGGGGACCACGACAGTGCTGTTTCTCAGTAATGTGGGAACGAGTTGTGGGTCTCGATCCGCGAAAGAAAACGGTATTCCCTGGGCGTGTTCCAGGCTCTTCTGTCCCGCATTAGACGCTTCGATGGCGCTCACCGTGAAGCCACTTCCGTTCTCGTTTGTTGGTAAATGACCGGTGAGAGGAAGGCCTAGCTTGCGCGCTGTTTCAGCGATGGCGAAGTAGGTAGTGCGATCAATATCCGAGGTCACTTTGATGAAATCGACCTTCTCCTCTGCCAATCGCCTTACGATTTCTCGACCTTCCTCCGGAGTGCGTGCCTCGACTCCCCAGAAGTAAGGCGGCCCGTTGTGAAGAATGGGACCACATGCAACGATGCGAGGACCGATGCGCGTACCGGAGAGAGCTTCGATACTCCAGCGATGCAACGTGGCATAGCTTGGAGATCCCATGTCACGGACGCCCGTGATGCCATTAGAAACAAGGACAGGTAAGGATGCTTCGGTCGCGTTCCCGAGATGCACATGCATGTCCCAGAGACCCGGAATTAGAAACTGCCCATGTGCGTCAATGACCCGGGCCCCATCCGGCGGATGGACATCTGTGCTGGGGCCGACCCGCGAGATCACATTGTCGTCGATTAGGATAGTTTCGTCTGGTTGGACAACTCCGCTTACGACGTCAATGACCGCGACGTGGGCGATGGCAAGGGAAGTCTGCGCCTTTGTGCCAAGTGAAAAACCGAGCACAATGAGGTACGCCAAGATTACCTTCACCCGTGGTTTGGAAGCGGCCGCGAGGTGTTGCAGGGGACGGGGAAGAAATGGGGCAACGTACTTCGAAGAGAACGAGGCAGTGGTGGATGGGACAATGCCAAAGTTGTCACAGAACATGCGCGCCTCCGGCTTGATCAATTCGGAATTGTATTCAGCAGCTTTGCGCTACGCCATGACCAAAGTTGTCGAAAATCGCGATTATGCATCGTTGATGCCGCTTAGGGCAGAATACTTCGCGTATTTACTCGTTCCATCGCTGCAAGTGTCCAGAAAACGCCCATTCCGATAGCACACAATGGGGTATGCCACCGGAGCGAGTTGTGGCGAAACACGCCGAACGACAGCGTCCGGTCGATGATCGTAGCAGGGGAATCCACGGATCCGAACGCCCGGAAGTCCAGATCTTACAAGTAATCTAAACTACGGATTGCGGAGCACTGCTCGTCACCTGCGCACTTCCAGAGTTTGTTCGATATCAGCCAGCAGGAGAACTCCATAAGGCCTCCGCTCAAAGGTCTCAGTGGCTGAAGGCTACAGTTCTAGCGCGTGCCGCTGGTGAACGAAGCCTCCCACTTCACCGGCTCGCTTTGACCGGTAAATGTCACGCGGAGCGAATTCCCTTCCTGCACGTGATTGACAGTTACAGCCCGCCCGGAAGCTGAGGCTGCCAGTTGTAATACCGTAGTGCCGGTGGGAACGTAAATCCAAAGCGTATATGGTTCGCCAGCTATCCCCTGTGACGAACCGGTAAGTGCATTCTTTGCAGCGTCCCAGTTGATCTGCAGAACGGAGTACGCTCCGCTGATATGCCGCGAAATCCCCACCAGCTGCGGATGACCCTCCAGGGTATGCAAAGCGAACACTCGCGTATCGTGCGGCTGTAATTCGACTGTCATTTCCTTCTGGAAGACGCCGGAGATTTTCTGGTTCCAGAAATCAAACGCGACATAGGACGCTTTGGGATCCAGGCCCAGTTTGTCTTCTAAAGAAAGTTGCCGTGTGTCGCGCCAGCTGCGCCAATTGGTCAGCGCGACTACATCGTATGTGCCGGCTGGCGCTTGCACCTTAAGATCTAGGACTTCCGGGTAGTTGTGAATGTAGTCGTCCTGGGTCACGTGCTTGAACTTGTCCCATGCCATGTCCGTGCCCCGGCTGAACAGGTCAATCGGAAAGATGGGGAGCGTGGGGAGGGTCTTGTGCAGGAGTTCGGTCCGTTCCTCGGGCAGATCAGGCATCCTGCTGGCGAGCGAATAAGCAACACCGGAGAGCGCCACGTGGCTGACCACCGTGTGCGCTTCCGCTAGTGTAGTTCCATATCCGATCACCGGGGACTCTCTGTCTTCCATGGTCGCGATGACCTTGGGGTGCTTTTTGCCCCTGGCATCTTCGGGGCGTGTGAAGGGCTCTAAAGACATGCCCTCGCCCGGCATGTTGTACGCGAGAATGTGATTAAAAAACGAATTCGCACTAATGGCGCTGAACAATGCGTACATGCCCTGCCAGTTATCGTAAAGGTCGTCCCCATTAAAGAAGGAGTTGATGAAGCCGGTGCCGTTGAGGGGCGTGCCCGCCAGGTCCACTTCGATGAAACGGTCAGGGCCGATCGCTTTCCGAATCACACTCAGACGGCGCCGGTAGGCCTCGATGGGATCGACGTTGTGGTCGTAGAGCCGGGCCAGGTCCACTGCCGGCACATACTTCGGGATCGCGTGCTCACCGTCAATTTTGAAGTAGTCATAACCCCACCCCGACAATGTCGTGAACTCTTTATCCAGAAAGTTGAGCACGGCGGGGTTCGTGGAGTCGAGCGCGGGCGTGTTGTAGTCGAGCACCACCTTTCCGCTCTTGTAGTACACGTACCAATCGGGATGTTGAGCGAACGCGCCGGCGTAGGAATTGGGGACCAGCCAGATCCCGGGTCGCAGGCCTTTAGACCGGATGTAGTCTGCCAGCCACTTCGGGCCGTGCGGAAACTTCTTCTCGTCCCATTTCTCAATCCAGTAATGCTCGCCGTGAGGGCCACGATCATAACCATCGTCGAGTTGTACGAACTGGAAGCCGTAGGGCTTGAGGTGGTCGGTAATCCAGTCCGCGTTGCGAGTGATATCTTCTTCACTGACGTCCTCGTAGTAGCTCGTCCAGCTCGACCACACCATGGGCGCGCTTGGATACGAAGTATCGTTATAAGGAACGTAAAATGGCGCGCCCAGGGTGTGGATGAAGTAGTCGGGAATCAGGCGTACAAACGTGCTTCCCGGAACGGGAATGCGAACGCTCAGCATATCGATGTTCCCGGGATCCCGCGTCAGAGAAGCGCCTTCAGCGAAATCAATCGCAATATCTGTGGGACGGTCAAACAGGCTGTGAAACCCCGTGGCCTGGACCTCTCCCAGAGCAAAGTACATGCACTCGGGATTCCGGCGCGGCAGGAACGAAGGGTGGCGGGTGTATCCGCCACCGTAGCTATGTGCGACCTCGGCCGTTCCTGTCCACTCCGCTGGCGTGCCTTCGCGGTCCATTAGCCGTGCAATCATGCGTTCGCGCGGGGCAGGTGCGTGGCCGGCGAGCATGCCATTATCGGAGGTGCTTGAGATTCGAACCTCGTTTTGGGACAAGTCGACATGCCAAGCCGTGGCGGGGTCGAGCGTTTTGATCACCAAGCGGTTGCTGCCCTGAGTCTCCGCCTGCCATTTTTGGAGACGCACAAAGTCGCCATTTACGGCAACCTTGAGTTCCACGTTGTCCAGTACGACACCGACCTTTTCATGGCGAATGCTCAGCTGTGCGGCTCCTAGATCCGCGACTACAGTCCAACCGAACCGCACGAGCGAGACGTCACTCGCAAACAGGGCATCGGAAACGAAAAGCAGGGCGATGCAGAAAAGTACACTGCGGGTATTGTTCATAGTGCCCTCAATTCGGCATTCCCGAGCTATCGGGTGTCGGCCGGTCGTAACTTGTGACCTTGAATTAGCGCCAATGCTTCTTCGTCTGCAATTGCTGAAACTGCAGAACTTCAGACTTGGCAAGCTCGTCTTTGCCGAGCCGATGGTAAATGCGCCCCAGCAGATAATGCGGCTCAGGGTAATTCGGGTCCACGGCTGACGCTGCCTTCAATTCTTGAATTGCGCCCTCGGCCTTTCCCTCCTGGTCGAGTACGCGCCCCAGCTCGTAGTGGGCGCGAGGCAAACGGGGATCGTATCGCACCGCTTCCCGAAGATTGTTTTCCGCGTCATTCAGCCGTCCGATCTCGACCTGCGAGACTGCCATATCGAGGGGCGGCCAGGGAGATGGCTTCGCCTGTGCGCGGTTGAGAGTAACGGAGCGTTCAAAACTAGCGATGGCTCTGTCCAGATCTCCCAGGTAGTCGTAGCACAGACCCAACAGGTCGTGGGCCCGTACCATTCCTGGATCGAGTGCTGTGACCTTCTGCAGTTTCGAGACCGCCTCTGTGTACTTGTGGCCGTCGTAATCCAGACGGGCCAACCAGTATAGGTAAAGAGCGTTGCTTGGTTTCAAGGCGGCGAGTCGTACGAGTTCGGGCTGCGCCCACTGTGGACGACCAAGCTCAATGTAGGCCATTGCCAGAGTGAAACGCGATCTCTCGCTCATTGGCGCAATCGCCTCGGCTTTCTTGAAGGCTATCGCCGACTTTAGGTACTCCCGGTCAAGAAAGAAGACTCCGCCGGCAAATTCGAGCAGACTCGCTGCTCTGACCGACTTTGGCTCCTTATCAGCTTCCTCCACCAGAACAGCCTCTGCCGATTTGTAGTCTTTTCTCGCGAGGGCTGCCTCCATCTTTGCCCGCTGTTCGGAATCCAGCTGCAGCTGCAACCCTGCCCGCCCTGCTTCTAGCACCGGGAGCTCTTCCGAGACTTGCGGCCGCCGCTGAGTGGCCGCAGGAATTGCAATGCTCCACGCGCACGGCAAAAGCAGACCCCAAGTTCGGAAACTCTGAAGACTCAAGCTCATCGTATGCTCGATTCTTTCGCAACTAAGATTCTCGACTTTGTCTCAGCGGCAATCTTGCTTTCCGGAACGAGGTTGAGTTCAAGCTCGATCTGCTGCAATGCTTCGTCGAAGCGCTTCAGTTGAAGCAGCACCATAGCCAACCCGAGATGCAGTTCCGGCATTGTCGGGTCGGAGCGTGCGGCCTGTTCGTATGCGGCCACCGCTTCCTCATATTTGCCCTGCAGCGCATACTCCTGGCCGAGCGCTTGGTGCAAGCGGGCCGAATTCGAATTGGTGCGCCGAATTTCCTGTAGGCACCAGGCCGAAAGTTCGTGCAAGTCTTTTGCCAGACGATAAGAGTAGTCTGCGTTGTCGGGAGCAAGGCTTGCCAATCTCTGGCGCTCCGGGACGGCTTCAAGCCATTTTCCCGAGGATTCGTATGCCTTTGCCAGTTCCAGATGTACGGCCGGTTCTTGCGGCATGAGCCGGGCTGCTCGCCTGAGCTCCGACAACGCTTCCTGGCGGTTTCCGATTACCAGGAGGCTGGACCCTAACAGTAGTCGTGACGGTCCGTAATCCGGCTGGAGCTGGGCCGCTTCCCGAAAGCGAGCGATCGCCAGGGAATGGTTCCCGCGCTCCTGTGCGATGACACCAAGATTGTGAAACACCAAAGCGCTTCTGACCCCGCGTCGTAATTCGCCGATAAGGATTCGCTCTGCGGTGTCCAGATTGCCAGATTTCAGGGCATCAATCGCACTAGATATTCTGAAGTTCTGGTCATCCTGAGAAGGAGTCCGCTGGGCAGGAGAAGGGGGAACCGCGAACAGCATCGCCGATAGGATGAGCACGATAGCTCGGCCCGGGTTCTTAGAAATAATGGGAAAATGCATTCGGCCGGCCTCGACTTGCGCGGGCAAGTATACAGCACCGCACCCGCGGATCGTGCTTCGATCTCGTCGGATATAATCTGCCTGGTTCTGCGCTCTTCAAGCGCCCGGGATTCAGCAATGCCAGCACGCGGTTTCGCTTTCGTCTCGCTCCTCCTGTGCTCAATTCTCCTGAATTCACTTGACACGCCTACAGCGCCAGATACAGGGGACAAAGCGAAGCGGCAGCAAGCCATTCTTCAAGTCCAGGACCTCATTTCCAGGGACGATCTTGCAGGTGCCAGTGCGCTGCTGAAGAAATGCGTTCGAAATTTTCCCGAAGATGCCGGGTTCGACAATCTGGCTGGAGTCATAGACGCGCAGTCTGGGCGGTACGCGGAAGCCGAAAGAGCTTTCCTAAAGGCCATCGAGCGAGATCCCGGGCTCGAGGCAGCTTACTTGAATCTGGGACGCCTTTATCAGGAGCATTCGGCAGTATCCCATTCATCCGACAAGGCCCTCGACATTTATCAACGCCTCCTGAAATACGACCCCCGGAGTGCGGAGGCTAACTATCAGGCCGCCGCTCTCTTGTTGCGGCGCGGGGAATATAGGCAGTCGCTGGCGCGGCTGGCAAACCTCGCGCAGGAGCACCAGGAAACAGCACAGGTCCTGTCGCTCATGTGCGCCGATTACGCCGCGCTGCGAGAACGTAAGAGAACGGACGACCTTCTGGTGCGACTTTTGGCTAGCCCGGACCTCTCCGAAGCAGATGCGCGCCAGATTGCGCCAGTGTTGCAGGCGGCAAAGCGGGCGGACGCAGTCGCCTCCATTCTCGAAACGATGGCTAAGAAACAGTCCCTGTCGGCGGATTTGCAGCACACCCTGGCGCTTGCGTATGAAACCTCCGGTCGGCTGAATGAGGCGCGTTCCACAATGGACAATTTCGTCAATGGTGGCAATCTTTCAGTCCATTCCTTGTTTGAGCTGGCAAGGATTGCCGATGAGCAAAAAGATTATCGAGGGTCGCTGGGATATCTTGCCCACGCGAGAGACTTGGATCCGGGGAACGCGCCCGTTCACTACGCGTTTGGTCGAGTTTGCATTGAGCTCGAACTCATTCGGGAGGCCCGAGAGTCGTTTGCCAAAGCGGTGAAACTCCAGCCTGACAATGCTTCGTACAACTATGCTATGGGAGCCGCTTCGGCGTTCAACCAGGATCCGACCGAGGCTGTTCCCTATTTCCAGAAGTATCTCAACTTGAAACCAGGCGACGCACGCGCGAAACTGGCGCTGGGCGAAGTGTTCTTCCGCGGCAAGGACTACGAATCGGCGTTGCCCTGGCTTACGCAGGCGCTCGCGTCTGCTGAAACCGCAACCGCAGCGCATTATTATTTGGGCGCCATAGCGTTGCGTCAACGGCACCTCGACGATGCCGAAGGCCAATTGCGGGCCGCCCTCAAGGGAAGTCCAAGCTATGCCGATGCGCTGGCTGAGTTCGGCTACTACTATTATCTTAGACAGAACTACCCAGAATCCGAACAGCAGCTGAGACGCGCTCTTGAGATCGCTCCCCGTCATTATTCGGCGAATTTCTATCTGCTTAGCTTATATATACGGACGAAAGACCCGCGACGAGAAGCTCAGGCCAAGTTCTATGAAGAGTTACAAAAGCAGAGTGATCAGAAAAGTCTGGAAGTGCTACGAACGGTGAAGGTGCAACCCTTTGACACTCAGTAGAAGCGTGTACGGGTGTGGCTGCAGTTTCGTCGTGGTTGCCAGCTTGGTGCGTATCTTCTGTCTCGCCGGCTCCGTGTCCGCAGTTGCGTTTTCCCAGACCGTGGCATTGAGCGAATCTACGCGAGCGCTATACCAGGGTAACTATACCAGGGCAGAACAGCTCGCATCCGCCTACCTTAAGAAAAGCCCGTCAGATGTGCGCATGTTGATCGTTCTCGGTCGGGCCCAGCTGGCACAGGGGGACCTGCTTTCTGCATTCAAAGCGTTTCGCAAAGCGCTGGCGCGTTCTCCGAGGGACGTTGACGCGCTTTATTACATGTCCTTCGCCTCCCGTGCGCTCTCTCAGCAGGAATACCAAAAATTGTTGAGCATTCATCCTGAATCAAGCCAGGTGCACGAACTCCTTGCAGAAGCGGCCGTGCAGAACGGCAATCCGGCAGGTGCCGAGCAGGAATTCAGAAAAGCTATCCAAGCAGATCCTCATTTCGTGGAAGCTGTAATCAATCTTGCGGAGTTGATGCGCTCACAATCGAAGTTTGAAGAAGCAATAACTTATTACACCCAGGCCGCAGAGCTCGCGCGTTTGAGCTACGACGTAGCGTATGGTCTCGGCGCCTGTTATACCTACAAACAGGATTACGGCCAGGCAGTGACCTGGCTGAACAAAGCCGTCGGCCTTGCCCCCGACTCGGCCGCAGCCCACTTTGCCCTCGGGAACGCGCTTTTGAAGACGGACCAACTGGAGGCTGCAATTCCTGAATTGAAGGCTTCGCTTCGCTTTGAGCCCCGCATGCGGCAGGCTTACTTCCTTCTGGGGCGCGCATACGAACGACTAGGACGAAAAGCTGAGGCAGACGCGGCCTTTCGGATCCTAGAGGAACTGGACAAGGCCGCGGTTCCAAGCGCTCAAACCACACAGCCCTAAGGTCCCAGTCCTACTTCTTTTTTGCTTGACTCTCACAGGCGTGAGCAGTACAAGTAGCGGGTCGTGGTTGGACAGTACCACGCAAAAATCTGCTCGGCACTCGGGGGTCGATCATGTACGCGAGATTCCTCGCCGCTTGTCTGTTTACAGGCTCCTTAGTTTTTCTGCTTCTGTTCCCCTTCACCTATCAAGCCTCAGCCCAGATCGGAAATTCGACGCTGAGCGGCACTGTGACCGATGCGTCTGGCGCTGCGATCGTCGGCGCGCAGTTGACGCTGACCAACAAAGCTACGAGCTTTCAGCAGAAAGTCACATCGAACGAACGTGGCGAGTATACGTTCCGGAATCTGACTCCCGCCACCTACGATCTGGACGTGACCATGGTCGGTTTTCAGAAATATGTCCAGAGCGATATCGAGCTGACCATCAACCAGTCAGGTCGCGCGGATGCGGTGTTAAGGGCTGGAGCGGCGACCGAGACGGTCACGGTTCAGGGCGAAAACACTCTCATTAATTACGACGACGGTACTCTCCAGGGTGGCATTGATCCTCAAACCGTGAAAGACCTTCCCCTTATTGTTTCCGGCAAGCCGCGCTCCTCCGCAAGCTTCGCCGTTTTGCTGCCGGGTGTCTCCAGTGGCAGCAGCAATGAGGCATTTAATGCCCGTATCAACGGCGGCATTCAGTCGGGAGACGAAGCGCTTTTGGACGGTGCGACCATGCAGGAAGGCTTCATGAGCCAGAGCGGCATGGTCTCGATCCAGGGCGACTTTCAGATGTCGCCCGACATGGTGCAGGAAGTCAAGGTGCTGACCTCGGACTACGCTCCCCAGTACGGATCATCCACCTCCGGCCAGATCACCATGGTAAGTAAGTCGGGGACGACCAAGTATCACGGCGCAGTATTTGAGTACGCTCGCAATCGGTGGTTAAATGCCAAACCGTGGAATGCTCCCCCGTGCGGGAGTCCCGGCTGCGATCAGCGGCCTCCGGACAATGAGCATGACTTCGGCGCCAACTTCGGCGGTCCCATCAAGATCCCGCACCTCTATGAAGGCACTTCCAAGCACCGCAGCTATTTCTACTTTGATTGGGAGGCGTTCCACCAAGCGGGTGGTGCAACCAGACCGACAATTTCGATACCTTCGTTAAGCGAGAGGTCCGGGGATTTCTCCGATTGGGCTTTCCCGATCTATGCTCCTGGAAGTTTCGCCCCCGGCTCCAATTCCAACCAGTCCACAGGGCCGCAATCTGTCGCCTGCATGAACGCTTTGCCTTCAGGTTTTGGTCCGGGACAACATTTCCCAGGCAACGTTATTCCTTCGGCGTGTGTTAGTCCGATTGCGGCTGCGTATCTGGCCGAATTGCCCCAGCCCACGAATTCTGGAGCCCAGGACAACTACACCGCGCCCCGGCCTGTGCCCGACACCCTTGTCGCCAACAGCAACGTGTTTATGACAAGAATTGACCATAACTACGGTGACAAGGATCACTTTTATTTCTTCTGGTGGCGTCAGTTCACCGGCTATAACACAGCAACGCTCTTGCCTCCGGCGATTGCCACTGAAGAACCTACTCGTCCTCAGAATTCACCCATCTCGCGCTTTAACTGGGAGCACACTTTCTCATCAACGGTGACCAACCATGTTACTGTCGGATACCTGAACAGGAATGAGGGTTATGGTTCCGTAAACCTGGATTTTATCGGCAAGTTGCCCCAGATAGCCGGGGCGCCCGGGACAAACGCCCTGCCGCGGTTTGACTTCGGAGATGGATTTACGCAACTCGGGGACCAGTCGGGCCCTTCTGGCGGCAATATCACAGCTCGTCCCACGTGGGTCATCAATGACCTCGTGAATATCGTGCGCGGTCATCACACGCTGACCTTCGGCGGCGAGTGGCGATCGGTACAGGGCAACGTCCATCAGCACACGAATCAGGCCGGAACTTATGGTTTTGATCGTTCGACCACCGCTATACCGGGACCGACCAGCGGGAGTGCCGTTGCCAGTTATTTGCTCGGTGCGGTTAGTGGCGGGAGCGTGGACTGGAGAACTGTTCCCTCCTGGTATCCGCGACAGGTCGTCTGGGCGTTGCACGGCAATGATTCCTGGAGAGTCACGCCCAAGTTGACGGTTAATTACGGGATGCGATGGGATTATTATTCGCCCTCACGGGAGAAGTTCAACCACTTCTCATTCTTTGATCCGGCCGGCGCCAATCCGACAGCAGGGATTCCAGGGCGGCTGGCGTTTGCGGGATCCGGCTCCAGTTGCGGGCAAGCGTGTTACGGCAACGAGTTTCCGGAAAGACCGTGGCACAATGGATTTGCGCCGCGGCTCAGCTTTGCCTATGCGCTCAATCCCAAGACCGTTGTTCGCGCCGGCTATGGAGTGTTCTTCACCCAGGCCTTCTACCCGGGATGGAACGCGGGAATGTCGCTCGACGGCTACAACTTGAATCAAGCCTTTGGGACGCATCTTGATCCAAACACAAATCAGGACGATCCGGCGTTCTACTTGGACAACGGAGTCCCGCTCCCGGCGCAACTTCCGCCATTTATTTCCGGTGCGTACGACAATGGTAAGACGCCAACGTACCGGCCGCTCGATGCCAATCGACGCTCTTACTCGCAGCAGTGGAACCTGACCATTGAGCGGCAACTGCCGAAAGACGTGTACCTGAGTGTCGCTTACGTGGCCAACAAGGGAACACGCCTTCCGTCGAATCTACTTCCGATCAACGTACTCAATCCTTTTGATCCCAGGATCAAAGCGCTCGAGGCAAACACGACACCAATCGATCCGAGTTGCGCAACAGCCAATCCGGCACCAAACGTAAACTGCGGCTACGTACCTGAATTGAGCGCTGTGTTCAACTCCGACAGTCAGACACTTTACGGGGTGACGTCGCCGTACTCGGGCTGGGTCGCGGACATGACCAGCACCGGACAATGTAACCCCGACGTGGCACAGGCACTGCTGCCGTACCCGCAATACTGTGGCACCATGATCGGGTTGAACGAGAACCACGGCAGCTCCATTTACCACTCGTTCCAGCTCAAGTTTGAGAAGCGATACAAGAAGAGCTTGTACATGCTCGTCGCCTACACCAACTCGAAGTTGATCACCGACGCCGCAGACAACACCCAGTCAAATGCCAGCACATGGAACAGCTCGCAGGGGGTCATTTCGCCGTTTGAAATAAGGCGGAACCGGTCGCTCACCCCAGACGACGTTCCGCAAACTTTGTCTGCAGCTTTCGTTTACGAGCTCCCGCTTGGAGAGGGCAAGCCTTACCTGAGTGAGAACAAAGTGCTAAGCCATATTGTGGGAGGATGGGAGATCAGCCCCGTCATCCGCTACTCGAGTGGCACACCACTTTTCGTACGTTCCGGAAGCTGTGAGGTGGTTGGACAGTTTGGTCAGGGCTGCCTGGTCGGACTCGTTCCGGGCGCGAAACCGTTCTTGCAGAACCCGAACGACTTCGACCCCAATAAAGGGCCAGTACTAAATCCGGCCGCATTCGAACCGTTGGATGCATTTCAACCGGCTGGTTCCTGTCCGACTTGCACCGGAGTCTTTGGATATACCGGTTCCGGCCCTCGGGTTTTAAATATCAGAGGTCCGCACTATCAAAATGTGGACTTTGCCTTGACGAAGAATACGCGTATCAGCGAACGCGTAAACTTCCAGTTCCGTGCGGAATTTTACAACGCGTTTAACTATCACGTGTTTGTAGATGATAGTAACTTCAACATCAGCAACGGGAATGGAGGATCGCTTCACACCGACGTGAGTGATCCATCCTTCGGCCAATGGTCTGGCAATGTCAGCGCACCACGACGTATTCAATTGGGGGCGCGACTGGAGTTCTAATCAGTGCTTCAACTCGGGGACCCTGCGCGGGAACCTTTACGCAGGGTCTTTTACTTTTCGGCCCCACCTTTTCCTTCGATCACCGTCACTATGCGGTCGATAGCTGGAGCAGGGACAATCTCCTTCTTCCCGCTCGGCCATTGGATTTCCACGTGATCGATAACCGCTGCGCTGCCTAGCCCGAAATGCAGGCGAGGATCGGAACTTGACCCGTAGCTTCCGCCGATGACCAGTTGAGCGCTTTGCCGGATCCCTTTCGTGGCAACGAGGACTTTTGCCCCGATGGCGTCGCGCGGGCTTCCCACGCCCCCGACGAGGTGGAACTCAATCCAGTGGTTGTCATTCTTCACTGAGTTTCGAAGCAGCGCCGGCTCAGAGTCGAGGTTATTGATCACCACATCAAGCTTTCCGTCGTTGAACAGGTCACCAATGGCCAGACCTCGGGCCGGGATCACGTCTGCCAGCCCGCTTCCCGTTGCTGCCGGCACCTCGGAGAACTTTGTCCCATCCATATTTCTGAACAGCAGCGGCCGCTGTGCCCAAGTCGTCCCCCAATCTTTTGCGTCAATCCATTTGTACACATGTCCGTTGACGACGATAAGATCCAGCAGTCCATCGTTGTCGTAATCCAGAAATCCCGTGCCCCAGCCAAGAAAAGGAATTGTGAGATTGGCGACGCCGGCCTGAAAACTCACTTCCGAAAGGCTGAAATTGCCGTCATTCCGATACAGGGTATTGAAGTCGTCGGAGAAAACGGTGACGTAAATGTCGGGCCGACCATCGCGATTGTAATCGCCGACGGCGAGCCCCATAGATGCCTGCGCAAGGCCCGTGTCCGTCAGTGCGAAACCTGAGACGTAGCTCACATCTTCGAACTTGCCATTGCCCAGGTTGCGATAAAGGTAGCGCGGCACCGAGTCGTTGGCTACGGCGAGATCCGGCCACCCGTCTCCGTCCATGTCCACGAAGACGGACGCGAGGCCATAGTACCCGCGATCGTCAGCCACCCCGGCTTTCTGGCTGACGTCTGTGAACGTGCCGTCGCCATTGTTGTGAAACAGATGATCCGTTTCACCAAGCAAGCCCAGGGGTCCGCAAAAAGACCTGACGCCGCGGAACTGGCATGAGTGGAGTGACACACCACGCTCGCCGGGTAAGGGAGGATGTGCCGGATCGAACTTCACGTATCCGGGGACAAACAGATCGGACCGGCCATCGCGATCGTAGTCTCCCCAGGTCGGCCCGGCAGACCATCCGCCCAGTGCAACTCCGGCTTTCTCGGCAACGTCGGCGAAGGTTCCATCGTGATTATTGTGGTAAAGGCGATTCTTCCCAAAATTCGCAACGTAGATGTCGGGCCATCCGTCGTTGTCATAATCTCCGACGGCAACGCCGAATCCCCAGCGCTCATTGGCTACCCCGGCGTGATCGGTCACGTCGCTAAACGTCCCATCATGATTGTTGTGGAACAGCGCGGCGCGCGGTGCTGGCGCTTGACCGTTCAAAGCGGGGAAGGTCGAGCCGTTGACAAGGTAAATATCCAGCCAACCATCGTTGTCATAATCCAAGAGCGCTACGCCGGAGCCGATGGTCTCGAGAATGGTTTCCTTCTCCGGGGTACCGGAACGATGATGAAATCTGTCCAGGCCAGCGGCTTTCGTGAACTCCTCGAATACCGCCGGCGCTCCGTCTACAAATCCTCCCGCAGTGATGGCGCGTGACTGAGTATCCTTGACAGCGGGATGCGGAGGGCCTGTGGATACCCCCATCGGCTGCGATTTAGTGTGCGTTTCTTGCCCTATGCCCGGGGACAGCAGTGCAATCATGGCTGCGAGCGTCACCACCTTTGCGTATGGAATCCAGCAGAAATTACCGATTTTCATGACTCACCTGGTCTGCCGGCCCGCGCTGCCATCGCACGTTCCGATTGGTGAAGCGGAGTTTTCCGCAGCCGGTGCTTCGGGGCTGCGCCACGATAAATGATAAGGGACAAAAGAATTGTAATTAGAAGATAAAGTCCGCTGATCATTGCAACCACGATCACGGCCTTGCCCGCGCGAATGGCGTAAATCACGTTGTGTCGACGCCAATTTCACGAAGTCTTCCGACTACGAATTTCCCAAGGCTGTCCTTCTCCTCGCCGCCGCTTAGTCTGCCCCGGGCCACAGAGTTTGGCCATCTGGCTGATGAGAGTGTTGGCCGAGACGACCATTTTGAGGAAATAGTCTTCAACGATCTGTTCCACCTGGGACCGAGGGCAAACGTTTCCACGCATCCAAAGGTCCATCCACATATTAGAAACGGCCAGTACCGCGAAGCGCCTGTTTGCGTCGCCGCGTTCGACCTTTGCGCCCTGGACTGTGGCGCTCATTTCGTCACCCCGCGTGTGAGACTCCGCACGATCTGAAGAGTTAGTTAGGGGTCTCGTGAGATCAAGCCCCAAACACGGGATTACGGGGCAATGTCAACGACCGCTGTGCTTCTGCAGAAAGCTTGCAATCGGCGGACGTAAGCGGTTACGCTATTCCCGTTTCTCAGGAGGTCCTATGGGCAGCGGGCTTATGCGCGGCTTGCTCTTGACATTGATCTTCTTTAGACTCGCGGCGGCACAGGGCCCCGGTAGCACGACGCTGGCGCAAACGCCACCAATGGGCTGGAATAGCTGGAACAAATTCGCCTGCAATGTGAACGAGCAGTTGATCCGCGAAACAGCCGATGCCATGGTGGCTACAGGCATGCGTGATGCCGGATATCAATACGTGAACATTGACGACTGCTGGCAGGTGAGTCGCGCTCAAGACGGAACGATCATCGCCGACCCAGCCCACTTTCCTTCGGGTATAAAAACCCTTGCGGATTACGTCCACAGCAAGGGGTTGAAGCTCGGCATCTACACAGACGCAGGTCGCATGACGTGCCAGAAGCGGCCAGGTAGTTACGAGCACGAACGGCAGGACATAAAGACGTACGCAGCTTGGGGTGTGGACTACGTCAAGATCGACTGGTGCTATGCCGATGGCCTCGATCCCGAGGTCCAGTACGCCAAGTTTCGCGATGGCATCGCCCAAGTCGGCAGGCCGATAGTGTTCAGTATCTGCAACTGGGGCGTCAAGGCCCCTTGGCGGTGGGGAGCAAGAACGGGCAATTCCTGGCGCACAACGGGCGACATCAGCGACAACTTCGATCGCATGTCTGTAATCGGATTCTCCCAGAACGGCCTCGAGACGTTCGCCAGCCCAGGTCACTGGAATGATCCCGACATGTTGGAGGTCGGAAACGGCGGTATGACACGGGACGAATACCGAACTCATATGGCTCTATGGGCCTTGCTGGCAGCCCCTCTACTGGCGGGAAATGACCTGCGCTCCATGAACGAAGAAACGAAGGAACTTCTCACGAACCGCGAAGTGATCTCGGTGGATCAGGACAGTAAAGGCGCGCAGGGTCACCGAGTGTGGGAGGAGGGCCCTTTGGAGATTTGGACGCGGCCGCTTGCTGACGGAAGTCAGGCTGTGGGGCTCTTCAATCGCGGGGAAGGGGCGATGACCATACAATTAGACTTGAGTGCGATCAGGTTCGAAGGCGCGACTAAACTCCGTGACCTCTGGGAGCACAAGGATCTTGGTACGTTCACTGGGACCTATTCCCACGAGGTCCCTTCGCACGGTGTCGTTTTCCTGCGCGCTTCAAAGTGAAGGGCCAGCCAGGATAGCTTGTTTGGAAGTGAGGCTCATCTCTACTTGATGCACTTTTCGGTTAGTCCTTAGAAGCGCTCAATGGACTTCCGGGCGTGCTCGGGAAGAATCGTGTCGTGCCTCACGGGCGGTACAGGGTTCACTGCGTGCGAGAGTGTATCAGTTTTCTGTGCGCGAACAACTTGGTTTTGGCGATAAGATCCCGCTGCCCTGATCCCAGCGAAGGGAAGGGGCCTATACTTTCGGGGAATTGACTGCAACTACAACTGCCTGTACCTTGAGCGGCCAGGGTCTGCATTCGTGGGTTCTCTCCGAAGGCAGATCGCGCTCAGGGGGACCAAAGGCCGCCGTTTGAGCTGTCGCTCGTGGCGGCTTTTGTACTTAGGCTAGCGCTTCTCTGGTATGAACGTCTGCCCGCATTTCCTGCATCGCATGTGGACAAAGTCGATACGCACTTGCTGGCTCGGCGGAAGCTCTGCGCCGCAATGTGCACACTTCACTTTGAGTGAAGCGCGAATCTTCCCAAGATAGAGCTGGCGACGGCCAGTCATGCGAGGCATTACACTTCGTGTTTTGTTGGCTGCGACAAAATTCTCGCTTTTACTGAGGCGAGAAATAGCCCCAAGGATGTGACGCCGATCACTTTAGCTCGTGATCTTTAGCACGGATCTGTCGCGTCAAACTAGAGATACTTACATTGCATTCATGCTGAAAGGTGGCATGTATGGGATGTCGACGTTGCAAGTCGGAGAACCGCAGGATTTTCACTGGCGAGATTGCAATTCACTTTCCGGGCCCCGATGGCCCAAGTAGACCCATCGTGTGGGTTTTTCCAGATCTGACAATCTGTCTGAGTTGCGGAGTCGCAGAGTTCGAGGTTCCGAAAGAGCAACTTGGCGGCTTGCAACACGGAGCGACGGAACCAAACTAGATCACTTCCGGCAAAATAACATCAGCGGCCAGCGCTCCCATCAGTGAGCCGGCCTTTGCCGAGCGCTAGAGGGGCTGGCCGCGACAGACTACTGGCTTCGACCTCTGACCAGGTCCACGCCTGCCAGATGATGACCGACGTGGCCAGAGTTTCGATGGTTGCGAAGAACAAATACTCCGGGAAAGCAGGTGGCCGTCCCCACCCAAGCAGAGGCGCAACGAAGGTCAGGAAACCGTTGATCAGGGTGAGAAGGGTCCCGGCGATGATATTTGCCAGCCGGTTCGCTTTAAACGAAAGCAGCCGAGACGCCACAATCATGGCGATGGGTATTTCCATCAAGACCGCTGAAGCCATCAGAGCCCAAGGAGGGAGAGGCTCGAATGAATTTCCCGTGCCGGCAATTGCGAACAGGGCTACAACGTCCGCATAGAGATAGTTGAGTAACGCGAAGATCCACAACAAAGACAACCGTTCCTTTGTGTCATGCATGCCAATTTCCTACGAAGAACAGTGCCGAACTACCAGGACGAAAAACAGAACCTTCGAAAGCCATCTCCGGCTATCCCGCCAGCGCGGGCTCATCCAGCACCCGGCGTCACTGCTGTCGTAAGCGGCGTTCCACAGTAGGGGCAATACACGTCCGTGGCGGTCACCATGTGCTGGCACTTGGGACAGCTGGGGCTCAGCCTATGGCTGCAGTGCGGGCAGAAGTTGAAGCCACTCTGGACGAAGCTCCCGCATTGTGGGCAGGCGCTGCGAATCGGCTGCCGCAGAATAAAGTAGAGAATGATGCCCAAAGCATTCGGTACCAGGATGGCCACGAACGTCCAGAGCACGGGGCTCATGCCGCGGCGGCGGGCGTCGCGAGTGATGTAGCCAATAAGCAGCAGGTAACAAGCGGCGACGGCCCCTGCCAGCAATCCCAGCAAGGCGCGCACGAGGGGGGGCGGAGCGTCGTGCTGTCGCGCTAGCACCACGTTGCAGACCACCTGCATGACGGCGAAGCCGATGACCCCCAGGATCCACGCCCACATCGGGATGATGCTGACTTCGCCGCTCAATCCGACCTTGGTCTCGTTCTTCAGTTCCATAGCTTGTTCCCTTAACTCGATTCTCGGGAGTGCCCGCCGTTCGCCAGGTGCGTGCCGCGGAAAAGCAGCAGGACACTGACCAGCAATGCTGGGACCATCCAGTAGAAGGCGAATCCAGCCTGCCACACCGGCCGGGGGAGGCCGGCGTGGGTCCCGATCCAATCGAACGCCCGCCAGATCAGGGGAGTGGTGATGGCCGCAGACAGACCCACGAGCGGGCAGGCCAGCGCTACCAGCGTCAGCCACTGTTGCCTCTGGCGCAGTGCAAACGCCCGAGCACGGACGCGAGCTTGGGTGTTGAGAACCAACCTGGGATCGGCCGCCACTGGAATACCACGCAGCGCGCGCACGATCTCCGCTGTCGCCGCCGCATACTCGCGGCACGACCCGCAGTCCTGTAGGTGCGCGTGTAGCAGCGCCTGCTGGGCTTCCGAGAGATCATCCGCGGAGGTCGCGATCAGTCTCCGAATCTCCTGATGTAAGCTCTGGGTCATGGCCGCGTTCCTTTCAGGAGAACCATCAGCATATTCAAGGCACGGTATAGGCGCGACTTCACCGTGCCCAACGGGAGCTTGGTAAGGGTCGCGATCTCCTCCAGCCCAAGCCCCTCCTGGAAGCGAAGGACCACGGTCTCGCGGTACTCGATGGGCAGGCCGCTCATTGCCGCCGTGACGCGTTCGGCCACCTCGTGCTGCACCACGGTATCCAAGGCAGATGGCCCAGCGCTGGCAGGCTCGTAGGGCGGGGCCGCGTCTTCCGCCTCCATGAGTGCGTCCAAGCTGACTGCTGGCCCCTTCCGGCGCAGGTGATCGATGGTGAGGTTCCTGGCGATCGTGTACAGCCAAGTGCTGAACTCGTGCCGGCCGTCATATTGATGACCGCGTTCCAGCACCCGCATCCATGTTTCCTGGAACAGGTCTTCGGCGATGCCACGATCTGCCGTCAGGCTCACAAGGTAACGCAGCAGCCGATGCTGGTAATGCTCGATGAGACGGCCCAGCAAGTCCGGGTCTCGCCGGCGAAGGCCACGAGCGATAGCGCTGGTCTCGGACTCCATCCAGTTCACGAAGTAGCAGGCGGTCGCGTTCATGCTAACGGGTATACGGGTGAGCGGCTAAAAAAGATGCATGGCGCGGTAGCCGGCCCTTCTGAAACTTTTCATGCCCGTGCCTCGTAGAAGCGTAAGGCAGGAGGAATGTCGATGAAAACCTCTTTGACCGTGCTTGTGCTTGTCCTGCTGCTGCTGAGCATTCTGGCTGGGTGCGCGCCGGGTCCTAACCCATCCAGGAAAATGGCGAGTGAACACGGCGAATTCGCGGGCTTCTGGCTCGGTCTCTGGCAGGGCTTTATTGCGCCGTTTGTATTCGTGGCCTCGTTATTTAAGGGCGACCTCAATGTCTATGAGGTCCACAACAATGGATCCTGGTACAACTTCGGCTATCTATTCGGCCTGGCCTGTTTCTTCAGAGGGGGCGGCAACCGGGCATCACGGCGGTGTGGTAAGAGAAAAATTGGCGCAGGCGCAAAAATAGACGACTAAATCCCTTAACCCGAAAGTGTCAAGAGACGGGCTTATCGCCATCATCTTCAGAATTGTCGTCAAGGCGGACACAGAGCTCTATTCAGTTCATGGATCGTCGGCTATCCAGACCTTATTCACTACTGTTCGCAAGGTCGCCATCAACTCAGTTGCTCGATTGCTCGTAAAGGAAAGCCGCAAAAAACCACAGCGCAAATCGAAGACTTGTCGATGTCCTGCAACCCGCTAACAGAACAACGGGAACGAATTGCGCGCGTGCAGACCATATGACGGTCTGTTTCTTCTCTATATTGCAAGTGGAAACGCGATGAGGTAACCGGCGCTAAGCAGCAGATAATAAAGGTGGCGGAGAGAGAGGGATTC